>Ga0326727_10002940_pt1 | contig 56129 bp, 45 predicted proteins | sample MB2enrmetagenome_FD_207643 | JGI IMG/M metagenome (GOLD analysis project Ga0326727, IMG submission 207643) | Lab enriched peat soil microbial communities from McLean, Ithaca, NY, United States - MB29MY | ecosystem: Environmental > Terrestrial > Soil > Wetlands > Peat | place: USA: New York...
TTATGGGATAATCGAGGAAAGGCGTTTCCTCGGAAGGCAAGAGCGTACATGTGCGCAGGCTAGCACATATGGCCGACAGTTGTCAAGCACAAAATGAACACTACTAGGCCATTTAATGGAACTAGACAGCTTGTCCCTATGGCGACCCACCTGCCGACCGATGACTTGCGGCTCCGCCGCCTGCTCGGCGGAAAGGCTTTGATGCTGTGAAAAATCACGTTGTAGGGGCGGCCCTTGTGGCCGTCCCGGGGGCAACCACAAGGGTTGCCCCTACGTCGCCCTGCCAAGACGTGATTTCTTCACATCTTCTTTGCCTTTCCGTCCCGCCCAAATCTCCCTTATCGCTAGCCGTGAGGCTGCGCCTCACGCGGCGAGGCGGAGCCTTGCCGTAAACCAGGGAATCAGATGAGTAGCCCAGCCCCGGAAAGGCGGAGCCTTTCCGCAAAGCAGAGCGGCAGAGCCGCACCCCAAGCTTCCTTCGGCAGATGGATTTGCATGGCGAGGGATCTCGCTCTGGCCTTTGCTTCCGACCTGCTCCTGACTCGAGTGAGCAGGCAGCGCGGAGGGAGGCGCAGTTTGCCTTCCTCCGCGGTTCTTTTACGGGAACGATGACGAGCCACAGACGAAAGGCAAAGTACGCCGGCGTCTGCGCTGACCTTCGGCACACCGCCTGGGTTCCACAACGAGCAACAAGTGCCTCTCCCCCCGGTTAATTGTTGGAAGGGGCGTTCTCACGAGCAATAGCTGAACGCTAGCCGACAGCGGAGGAGTTATGTTCCCACAACCCCGTATCCGGGGAGTTTGCATGATTGCTGGTGGGGTGGGGATATCGACAAGTATCGTTAGAAAGAAAAAACTCTTAAATTGAAAGAGAGAATATACCCGCTCTTTGGGTTCCGTCCGGCGTGAGGCACTTCAATGATACAGCAATATCCACGCCGATCGTCTACACTGCTAACGTACATTTTCGATCATGCCGATGTTTGCTTGCAGGACTGACTCCGTGGTCAGGGCCAAGTGGCGTCCATCCGGAGAAACATCGAAGAAGCTCTGGTCGTTCTGCCCCGGCAGGACATAGTAAGAATGGGCAAGGGGAACGGGCATGGGAACGCGGGCGAGGCCCCTACCGTCCCAGCCAACCTTCCAGAGGACGCCATTCAGGTCGGGCCTACCCTCGAGAAGGTAAATCTCGCGATTGGGGCTGCGGGCGTACCACACCACCCAGCCGCGGAAAATCTGTCGAGGCTCACTCTTAAAGTCAGTCACCCAAAGTCCTGCTTTCGGATCGTTTTCGCCGCTCGCTCTCACCATGTAGGCAACAGAGCGGCCATCGAGGGAAAAGCGAAGCACACGGTGCACCTCGCCGGCCGGGAGTGTTCCGAGGGTCTGGGTCTTGTGGCTTTGCAGATCGAAGGCCAGGACCTGGTTATTGACGCCCTTATAAATCAGACGCCCATCCCGCCCCAAGTCGAAGAAGTAGGCGCCATCGTTGTCGTTCTCAACCAATGTCTGCGGAGCCCCCCCGGAAGCTGAGATGCGGCGATACTCCCCATGGGACGACGCAAATGAGTAGTACACCAGCCAGCTCCCGTCCGGAGTCCAGTGGGGAAAGACATTGGCGAATCGCTTGTCCTGGACCAGTGGCACGGGACTCGAGCCGTCGGCGTTGGCCATCCAGACACCTTCCGGTTCAATGCCCTTGAGGTTGGAAAAGTAGGCAAGATGTTTTCCGTCCGGAGAGTATGCCGGCGCAAGCTGACTCCGCACGGGGTCGATGGTCGCCGGTTTCAGGTTTGGCTCCCCGGGCTTTGTCTCCAGACTCAATTGGGTGATGCCAAGATTCGCGCGGAAAGTCGAAAAGGCGATCCGCTTGCCGTCGGCAGAAACGTCCAGTTGCGCGTCGTCGCCCTGGCCGGCCGTAATTTGCTCCGGCTCGCTGCCCGCCGCGGCGATCTTCCATACGTTCATCGTCCCGCCGCGGCTCGAGGCGAAATATAGGAACTTCCCGTCCGCCGACCAGGCAGATGAAAGGGCCAGCGTCTCGTTATGCGCCAGTTCCCGCACTTTGCCTGAGGCGAGATCGGCAACCTCCAAAAACCCATAAGGTCCATACCATTTCCCCACAAACGCAACCTGATGGCCATCTGGGGAAAAACGCGGCTCGGCGTACCGCTCATCAGAAGTGTCCGGCGCCGCTATCCGGCGCGCGCTCTGGCCAGTAACGTCACTGGTCCATAACGCTCCGGTGGCGCTGTTCGTGTAAGCGAGCGTCTGGCCATCGGGAGACCAGGCCGGATCGAGCGCATTCAAAATCAGCCGCCGCGGCGTGCCGCCCAGCGCCGGGACTTCCCAGATGTCCCAGATTCCCGATTGATTCAGCCGCCCATAGGCGATCTCGGTCCCGTCCGGTGACCAGCAGGGCCGGGCCTTGAAATTCGCATCGTCGGTAAGCTTCACCAGGTTGCCGCCGCTGATCAGGCCCACATAAATTTCGTAAGGACCGTCCCGGTCCGAGACGAAAGCCACCGAGCGGCCGTCGGGAGAAAGCGCCGGCTGGGCCTGCACTCCGGCGAAATTGGTAACGGCGCTGAAGTGCATGGAGGGTTGCGGTGCAGGCAAAGCGAATTTCCAGACCGCCAGGCCCGCGATCAGGGCCCCCGCGAGCAGGCCGGCGGCCCACGGCAGAATCCGTCGTAGGGACGACCCTTGTGGTCGCCCTGTGACCGTTTCTGTGCGGGCGGGCGCAAGGCCCGCCCCTGCGTCGCCACTCAGCGTTTCTTCAATCGTGATCCGGGCATCGCCGATGGCTTGCAGGCGCTGGCGCACGTCTTTCTGCAGGCACCGGCGGATGAGGCGTTGGACGCCAACGGGCGTTGCCGCGGGCAGTGTACCCCACTCCGGCTCGCTTTTGATCACCGCCGCCAAGACATCTGAAGTCGTTTCACCCCGGAACGCCTTGGCCCCGGAAAGCATCTCGTAAAGCACGCACCCGAATGCCCAGATGTCGCAGCGCCGATCGACTCGCTGTCCCTTCGCCTGTTCCGGGCTCATGTAGGCCGCCGTGCCCAGAATCATTCCGGCAGAGGTCCCCAAGGCGCTCAGCGTGGGCGAATTGTTTGGGTTCAGGACGCTTTGCGAACCCTGAGGATCGAGCATCTTGGCCAGACCAAAGTCCAACACCTTCACCGTGCCCTCCGGCGTGATCTTGACGTTCGCCGGCTTCAGGTCACGATGGATAATTCCGCGCTCGTGCGCGTATTCCAGCGCCTCGGCAATCTGTTTGGCAATGCCCAAATAATCGAAACTCGAAACTCGAAAATCGAAACTCGGGCCGACGTTCGATTTTCGAATTTCGGTTTTCGCTCTTTCCAGCAGTTCGGCGAGTGTCTCGCCCTCGACCAACTCCATCACCAGAGCGCGGATGCCGTTTGATTCCTCCAGTCCGTAGATGGCAGCAATGTTGGGATGATTCAGCGCAGCGAGGACACGTGCTTCACGCTCGAATCGCGCCATGCGCTCGGCGTCATCGGCCATCGCTTTGGGCAGAATCTTCAGGGCCACGTCACGCCCGAGCTTTGTATCCAGCGCGCGATAAACTTCTCCCATCCCACCCGCGCCCAGCTTCTCCATGATCCGGTAGTGGCTAACCACTCGGCCTGGCATCGCCTCCGGGCTCGCCGTTCCAGCCACCCCAGCCTGATCCTGTGCCAGGACCTGAGCCGCCACCTCGAAAGCCGACTCTCCCAGGAAGCTTCCCGGCTCTTCTTCCGCCAGCAGCGACTCCACTTCCCGAAGCAACGACTCGTCTCCGGCGCACGCCTGGCGCAGAAACTCCGGCCGCGCGCTCGCTTCTCGCTCCAGGGCGCCGTGGTACAGGGATTCGACTTTCAGCCAGCGCTCACGCTCCACTCTGACTCTCCCAGCGCAGCTCCCGCCGCAACCAACTCCTGGCTAACTTCCAATCTCGTGTCACAGTCTCGGGTGAGACTTTCAGAACCGCCGCAGTCTCCTCCACGCTCAGCCCGCCGAAAAAGCGCAACTCCACCACCTGGCCCTTGCGCGCGTCCTGGGCATTCAGGACCTTCAGCGCGTCGTCCAAGGCCACCAAGTCCCGGCCCGGCTCCTCTCGCAACACTAACCCTTCCTCTAGTTGCATCGGTTCGGCTTCGCCCCCGCGCTTCTGGGCTTGGCGTGACCGAGCCCAATCCACCAGAATCCGCCGCATCACTTGCGCGCACACGGCGAAGAACTGGGCCCGGCTCTCGAAACTAGCCGGGGTGGAACCCGCCAGCCGCATATAAGCCTCGTGAACCAGCGCGGTGGTCTGCAGGGTATGACCCGGCCGCTCTTGCGCCATGTAGCGGCGCGCCATCTGCCGTAATTCCCGATACACCAAGGGTACCAGCTTCTCGAGCGCGGCGGGCTCGCCCTCGCTCCAGGCCTTGAGCAATTGTGTGATTTCGTGCCCTGAGGATTTCCTCAACGGACCGCCCAAGCGATTCGTTCCGATGTTCGCGATGACTCATCTTAACACGTCGGCCTAATGTTTTCCACGGCTTGCCGAAACCGCGCGTTCGCCGGTTGAAAAATATTTCCTTGGCATTACGGTTTTCACCCGTTTTTTACGCCCTATAGGGTGTGGCAGCCAGGGCCTGCCAAAACTCAAAACCAAAAGGAGATCTCAATGAAAACAACGTTAGGGATGTTGAAGGTGGCGCTCGGAGTCGCAGTCCTCGCAACGCTTTTTGCCCAGTTGGCGGGCGCCCAGTGCGTGAGCATGGGGACGCCAAAGCGGAACACATCGCTGCTGCGCCAGCCGTTCTTAACCAACCCGTTCACTCCTGCGGCGTTCTCATCAGTTGCCGCGGGAGGGAGGGAAGATTCGGTGGACTCCGGCCGGGATCCAATCGTAGGTTTTTGGAGGGTCAACCTGATCTCGGAGGGAAATTTCGAAAGTGCAGGTATACCCGACGGCACGGTGCTCGATGCGGGATTTTCTCAATGGCACAGCGACGGGACGGAAATCCTCAATTCATCGCGGCCGCCAGATACCGGGAGCTTCTGCCTGGGAGTGTGGGAGAATGAGGGGCCTTCCAAGTACAAGCTCAATCACTTCCCGCTCGCTTGGAATGCCGACCAAACTATCCTCGGGCCAGCCAATCTTCGCGAAGACCTCACCCTGAGCCGCGACCACAACAGCTTTACCGGAACATTCACCCTTGGTCAGTACGACCCGCAGGGCAACCTGTTACCGCCGGGACTGCTCTACGGAAAAGTCCAAGCCAAGCGCATTACCGTGCAAACAACAATCAATGATGTGCTATGAACCAGGACCCAACGGGCCAGACTCTCGCGAGGGACAAAGTCCACCTGGCAAGACGCCGGTAATGGCCATTAATTGGGCATTACCGGCGTGGCGCTGTGGGGTCTGAGCCCGCCGAGAGTTTGGACCACCATGAGTAAGAGAGTCCACGTTTCGAAGGTCCAATCGGGGAGAGGTCCTGCCTGGTCGTAAGCGGTAGGCGCGCGGCTGCCAGCTAGGCGTAATCAGGCGCAATCCGGTTGGCATTATAACGGCTTATGCGCGGATACCGGTTGAGAGAAACTCGAGCGCTGAGAGGCGATGGCGAAAGGTGACCAGGCCAGCTTGCGCTCATTGAGGAGGTGCAACTGGTACTCACGGATGTGTTCAGGCCCCGGTTGTTCGGGCGACTGAAAGCTGATGGGGCTCAGCAAATATGCTTCGAGGGAGTCTTTGACGGAATAACAATCGGCCAGCTCGATCGCAACTAATGCCGCAGCCTACAGAGAAGTCGCTTAGCTTCGGGAGCGTCGCCCGGTCGGAAGTTAGTCCGTGCCTTTGCGAATTACCGCTCCCTGGTCGCCCAGTGCCTGTCGATAGTTGGCGATAACAGCCCTTCCCACCAGCAAACTCCCCCCCTTCGAGGGAGTTTGCGGCATAGCACTCGCTGGATTGATCGGGGGTGACGTCGTAGGATTTACGAGTCGCTGATCGCAGACCTCGCGGGACCGGGGTCTGATGTTATGAAACGGCGATGCCTCCTTGAGTCCAGTTAAACTGGAGGTGACGACAGATTTGAAAGGAGGAAGCGGGCTGGCGCAGACTCCCGCCTTTTGCGTCTGCGATCTCCCGAAGGAACGCGCCAGAGTGGGCAGGAAGGAACAGGCGTCAGGGGACAGGAGCCGGGGGCTGGGGGCTAGGGACTTGAGGCTAGGGACTGGGGGCTGGGGACTGGGGGCTGGGGAAGAACCGATCTATGGCAAAGGGGCGGATTCAACGCTTCAGCCGCCGTCCGCCATTCAAGCCGAAGGGGTGGCGGTTATGTCCGTCGACCGGGGGCCGGCGCTTGACGCCTAAAGTCCTAAGCGCACGGAGCACCAGGGAAGGATCCATGCCGAGATGCCGTCCCATGGCTGGAAGGGACACTCCCAAACGATACAACCTCTTGAGCTCCAAGTTGCGCTTGCAGGGATGTACTCTTCCCTTGAAGTTAAAAGACCAGCCGTGCCAGCCGCATATGCGGCAAGTCTCGACTTTAGGGGGGTGAAATTGAAGCCCCAAGCGGTCTCGAGCGTGGTTGAGGGTGAGATTGGAGACGCCAAGCTCTCGCTTAATTTCGCGCCGCGATTTCCCAGCCAGGCACAGCTTCTTCACCCAGAAGTAACGCGCGCACTCGTTTGACCTGTGGCAAATGAGCACGCCCTTCCACCCACATACCGGGCAAATCCCAGTCTTGGCGCGGGGCAAAATGACATCGCGCGTCATGTTGCATCCCTTTCGCGCACTTCCTCAATGATCTTCCGTTCGTCCTTCGTACTCCCGTATAACTTGGACTGGAGAATGTGGTTCTCGAGCATCGCTTTGAATGACGTGAGACAGGCCGACAAAGGCCGCTGCTTTTCCTTTCATTTCATGCCGTTCGCACTGGATTGTAATGCAAGAGGCCTAGACCCGCAAGTGAAGCAGTGCCATTTCACTGATAACTGAATACTGAGAACTGACGACTTCGCTCATTCTGAAAGTGAACTGAAGAATTCTTCCAGTTCGGGCGGAAGCGGCGCCGAGAAACTGACTACGCGGCGAGTGCGTGGGTGCTGAAACTCGAGGCGGCCGGCGTGGAGAAAGGTCCGCGCCAGGGTCGCGACTTCCCTGCCCCCGAGATGGAGCTTGGCCGGCGCGCCGTAAGTCGTGTCGCCGACGACGGGGTGGCCCAGGGCGGCGAAGTGGACCCTGATCTGGTGCGTTCGGCCGGTTTCAGGATGGGCTTCGAGCAGGGTGAAATCAGGAAACCGGCGGATGACTTGGTAACGCGTCAGCGCCTCGCGCGGGCGCAGGCCTCCGGCCTTCATGCGGGTGCGCCGGAACGGGTCGCGCCCCACCGGCTTCGAGATTTGGCCCTGCGCGCTGCTTACGCGCCCGTGGACCAGGAGAACATAGGTCTTGTGGACCGCGCGCGATTTGAACTGCTCCGCCAGTTCCCGGTGGGCGATATCATTTTTCGCCACCACGACTAACCCCGAGGTCATCTTATCCAAACGATGGACGATCCCCGGGCGGGCCGGATCGCCGGCGGAGGAAAGAGTCCTCGAGTGGTGCAGCAGTGCGTTGACCAGCGTGCCCGACTTCACGCCCGCTCCCACGTGCACCACCATTCCCGCCGGCTTGTTTACCACCAGCAGATCGTCATCCTCATACACGATGGAGAGCGGCAATGCCTCCGGAGTGGCAGTCAATTCCTCACGTTCCGCCCGCACTGAAATGACATCTCCGGCTCGGACCTGTTCCCCTCCCTTGCCGGCCAAGCGGTCACCGACGTTGACCAATCCCGAGCGAATCAGGCGTTGTACCTGACTGCGGCTCCAATCCGGCATCTGCCGCGTCAGGAAGAGGTCGAGCCGCTCCCCGGTTTCCGAAACTCGAAAATCAAAAGTCGAAACTCGCAGTTGTTCGGGCATGAGGCACAGGTGGAAAATCGAAAATGGAAATTCGAAACTCGAAACTCGGAAACCTTATAGTCTGGCCATGATGATGCGGGCCGTGGTTTGCGGCTTACCCCCTCACCCGGCCCGCCCCGGCTGAAGAAAACGCCGGCTGCGGTCCACCCTCTCCCCAAGGGAGAGGGCTGTGATTCCCTCCGTTCTCCCCTTTTTCGAATTTCGATTTTCGAATTTCCAGTTCCGATTTTCCAGTTTCGCTTTTCGATTTTCCAGTTTCGCTTTTCGATTTTCGAATTTCCATTTTCCAGTTTCCAGTTTCGATTTTCCAGTTTCCAAACCCTACTCCAGGAACAGTAACTGGAACACTAGGAATCCCGCTCCCACGACGATTGAGGCGTCGGCGAGATTAAAGGTGTACCAGTGATAAGCGCGGAAGTACACATCGACGAAATCCACGACCCGGCCAAACCTGATGCGGTCGAAGAGATTTGAAAGCGCCCCGCCCAGGATCAGCGCCAGCCCTACGCCCGCCTGCCAGCGGAGCTGCTGGTGGCGCCACATGATGCCGATGACCATGGCCAGCAACAGGCTCGAGACAACAATCAGCAGCACGGTCTTCCAAGCCGAGGGCGACTCCGAGAAGAGGCCGAAGGCCGCGCCTGCGTTGTTAGTATGAACAAGGTTAAGGAAGTGAGGAATGATGGGGACCGTTGAGTGCTCCGGGATTGACGCCTCGACCAACGCTTTGGTCACCTGGTCCCCGACGAACACCCCTACCGCAATGACCACCCAAACAGCGCGTGCCAAGCGATTATTTCCGGTTCCGACCATCTCAGTTCTCAGTCCTCAGTCTTCAGTTCTCAGTCGTACCTGGTCAGTAGTCCGTTGTCCGTGGTCAGTTGTCAGTTGTCACTTCCCCGAAACACAGGCAACGGACGACGGACCACGGACAACGGACAAATGGGAAGTGAGAACGGATAACTGACAACTGATTACTGATTACTGCTTTCAATCTCCCGCAGAGCCTCCGAACACCTCTCGCATACCGTGGGGTAGCGGCTGTCTTTGCCCACCTGCTCGGAGTAGTTCCAGCAGCGTTCGCACTTGCCACCGCGCGCCTTTTCGATCTTGACCTTAAGGCCAGGGAGATCCGTCCCGGGCGCTTCTGCCAGCGAGTCGGGGCAAAGCTCGACCTGCGAAACAATGAAGATCGAAGGCAGCGCTTTGTGGTGCTCCTCGAGCAGGCTCCGCAAGCCGCCTTCCGCGTCCAGGCAGACTCGGGCCTCGAGCGAGCCGCCGATGAACTTGTCCTGTCGAGCCACCTCGAGGGCCTTCAGGACCGCGTTGCGAACGTCAATCAATTGGGGCCACTTCTCGAGGCGCTCGAGATACTCGGGCGGGACCCTTTCACGAAGTTCTCGAGGCGAGAGGAATTTGGCAAGATGCACGCTCTTTTCGCGCCCCTGCACACCTGGCAGATTGGCCCACACTTCCTCGGCCGTGAAGGGCAGCAAAGGCGCCACCGCCCGAGCCAGGGCCTCTGCGATGCAATAAATCGCCGTTTGCGCCGAGCGTCGCCGCCTGGCACGGGCAGGCGCAGTGTAGAGGCGGTCCTTCAGAATATCGAAGTAAAAGGCGCTGAGGTCTACTGTAGCAAAGTCGTAAATGGCCCTATACACCTTGTGGAAGGCGTACTCCTGGTAAGCAGCCCGAACCCGCTCGAGCAAATCCGCAGTACGCAGCAACGCCCAGGCATCCAAATCCTCGAGCTGCGAGTTTTCGACTGAATCCTTCTGCGCGTCAAAGTCGTAAAGGTTGCCCAGGCAGTATCGAAAGGTATTGCGCAGTTTGCGATACGCCTCGGAGAGCCGGGCCAGCATGTCCGGTGAGATGGTAACGTCCTCGCCAAACTCGACCGAGGCCACCCAAAGCCGCAAGATTTCAGCCCCATGGGTTTTGATGACCTCGTTAGGGTCGATCACGTTTCCCAGGGACTTGGACATGGCCCGGCGCTCGGCGTCGAGGACCCAGCCGTGGGTGAGAACCGCGCGGTAGGGCGCCGCGCCGTGCGTGCCCAGCGCCACCAGAAGCGAACTGTGAAACCATCCCCGGTATTGATCCCCCGCCTCAAGATAAACGTCGGCGGGCCAGGGAATGTCCGGCCGATGTCCGAGCACCACGAATTGGCTGGCGCCGGAATCAAACCAGACATCGAGGATGTCGGTCTCCTTTCGCAACCGCGTGCCACCGCATACCGGGCACGCCGCCCCGGGCGGCAGAAGCTCCTCGACCGGGCGCGCGTACCAGGCGTCCGCGCCTTCCTGGCGGAAAAGCTCGAGCGCGTGCTTCGCCAGGGCCGCATCCAGCAAGGGCTTCTTGCAGGTTTCACAGTGGAAAACCGTAATGGGAACGCCCCACATGCGCTGCCGGGAGATGCACCAGTCCGGGCGCTCGGCAATCATATTGGCTATGCGCTCTTCTCCCCACGCCGGCAGCCAGTGCACTTTCTTGATCTCCTCGAGCGCCCGCTGGCGCAACTCACGATGGTCGATGTCAATGAACCACTGCTCGTTGGCGCGGAAGATTACGGGGTTGTGACAGCGCCAGCAGTGCGGATAAGAGTGAGTCAGCCAACCCGCCGGTCCCACCAGCGCCCCGCGGATCTTCAGCAACTCGACAATGGGTTCATTGGCCTCGAAGACCTTTTTCCCACGATACTCCGGAAGACCTTCCGTGAATTCTCCCGCGTCCCCCACCGGGCAGTAGATCTCGAGCCCGTACTGTACGCCCGTAAGGTAGTCCTCGCGGCCGTGACCGGGCGCTGTGTGTACACAGCCCGTGCCGTCCTCGGCCGTCACGTAGTTCGCCAGTACGCCCAGAATCTTGCGGTCCAAAAAAGGGTGCTGCATTTCGAGGCGGTCGAGCCTCCGGCCGGGTATTCTGGCCAGGATTTTCGAAGCCTGAAGGCCCGTTTCAAAAAGCACCGGCTCACGTCGCCGGCTTTCAACCAGGTATACATCCCCGCCATCCTCCGCCACCGCGACGTACTCGAACTCAGGGTGAAAGGCCACAGCCATGCTGGCAGGAAGAGTCCAGGGCGTGGTGGTCCAGATAATGACGTAGAGTCGGCGGCCGGCGAGGGCAGGATCCAGAGTCGCGGGGTCCGTCAGCACCGGATAGCGCACATAGATCGAGCGGCTGCGGTGATCCTCATACTCGACTTCAGCCTCCGCGAGCGCGGTCTTATCCGAGATGCACCAGTAAACCGGTTTGCGGCCACGGTAGACATACCCGCCTGCCAGGAACCTGAGAAACGCTTCCGCAATTTCCGCCTCGTATTCGAAATTCATGGTGAGGTATGGTTTTTCCCACTCGCCAAAAACTCCCAGCCGCATGAAGTCCTGCCGCTGAATGTCGACGTACTTTTGCGCGTAGCGCCGGCAGGCTTGCCGGATTGCCACCACGCTCATTTGCGCTTTCCGTTCCCCCAATTCTCTGTCCACATAGATTTCGATGGGTAACCCGTGGCAGTCCCAGCCTGGCAGATAGGGGGCGTTGAATCCCTCTTGAGTCCTCGATTTGACGATAAAGTCTTTCAGAATCTTATTGAGCGCCGTCCCCAAGTGGATACGGCCGTTGGCGTAAGGCGGTCCATCGTGCAGGGTGAAGATCGGGGCCTCTTTCCGCGCGGCACGAATCTGACCGTAGAGGTCTTCCTTCGCCCAGGTGGCCAGCCACCGGGGCTCATTCTGGGGAAGGTTGGCTTTCATCGAAAAATGAGTTCGGGGAAGATTAAGAGTGTGCTTCAGGTCGAGCGTCTTCTGCATTCGTCCTCCGCTGAGTGAGTCAGTCCAGTATTATAGAGAACGCATAAAGAGAGTGTCTAGGTGTGGTAAAATGAAAAGTGGCTTTGCGGAGAAGAAAACAAAGGAATAGTTGCTCTCGCATGCAACTTCAGAAGGCTGGCGGCCATCAGTTAACTAGGGCATAGAAGAACCGCCCGGAACTAGGAACCAGTAGTACCAGGAACGAGTTTTCGGCTAGCCCGAGGGACACGACATGAGTGTAACGGCACCAAGCGAAACCCAGGTCGGGGATGGCGTGAATGCCTCGTCGACGGGAAGCCCCCGTCAACCCGAGGCCGAGTACCGCGTCACCTTCGTGGATTCAGTGCTTCCACCGGTTTCGCTTTTCCGCCAGATCTGGCAAATGCTGCACGAGCCGAAGCGCACTATTCCGCCGGAGTATTACCGGGGAAAGGTCGATCTTCCCGCCACGGACATGCGACCGTGGTTTCTGGACCTGCCCTACCAGCTCAAGTCACTCTTTGAGAAGCCCCAGGCCAACGTCCCGAAGGAGTACTATCGGGGGGAGGTCGATCTTCCCGCCACGGACATGCGTCCCTGGATTCTGGATCTTCCCAACCAGATCAGGGCGCTGTTCGAAAAGCCCCAGCCCCCTTCGATCCCGATTACTTCCCAGCCCGTCGATGTCCCCGAACTCTGGCAGGATTATCGCCCGCAGTCAGGCTCGTGGATGAACTCCCTGCTGGTCCACTTGGTGGGAGCTGCGCTCATTTTGTTGCCGTTCTTAATTTCCCATATCAACCAACCAGTGAAGGCTTCGAGCAAGGCGGAGGTGATCGACATATCCCCCTACTTGGCGGAACTGGAGGCAGCGGGCAAGAAGGCAGGAGGTGGAGGCGGCGGAGGCGACCGCTCACCGCTGCCGGCTTCGAAAGGCGCCATTCCCCGGTTTGCCAAGCAACAGCTTGCTCCGCCCATGGCAGTGATTCGAAACCTCCACCCCATTTTGCAAGTAGAGCCTACATTGCTAGGTCCACCGGATCTGAAGCTCCCCCAGATGGCTTCCAACATGCCCAACTGGGGCGATCCTCAGGGTGTTATTGGCCCTCCTTCCAACGGGCCGGGAACCGGCGGCGGTATTGGCTCAGGTGAGGGAACAGGTATCGGATCCGGCAAAGGAGGCGGGCTGGGCCCCGGAGAAGGCGGCGGAACCGGCGGCGGGCCTTATAGCGTGGGCGGCGGAATCAGCGCTCCGATTCCGATTTACAGTCCCACGCCCGCTTACTCCGAAGAAGCTCGCAAGGCCAAGTATCAAGGCGTCGTGGTGCTTATGATCGTCGTGGATGCGCAGGGTAACGTCATCGAATGCCATGTGGTTAGGCCTTTGGGCCTGGGGCTCGACGAAAAGGCTGTGGAAACAGTGAAGACTTGGAGATTCAAACCCTCGACCCGCAACGGTGTTCCCGTCGCGGTGCGCTGTACGGTCGAAGTCAGCTTCCGGCTGTTCTGATTTTCCGGCATCCCTGCGGCGGCTTGCCTCCGCCCAAAGAACGACAATATTCCGGTCAGCCTCGTAGTGCAACCCTTCAGTTGGCGCTCGCCGGTTGCACGGTCGCGGAACCGGCGCCCCACTCAACATAGGACAGCAGCCCCCAAAAACATCGCTTCACAAGATCAAGTCCACCCCTCACCTCCGTCAGTACGCTCCCTCGATCTTCGACGAGCGGCGACACCGCACGGAGCGCCAGGTGGTTCAGGCAGTGGGTCAGTTTGCTGTAGCGGCGCTCTCCGAGCGCCGGAACTCCTCGAGAATTCAAGACCGGCGGTCAGAGACCGCCGCTACAAATATCAAACTAACCCACTACCGGGTGCTGTCCTAGTTTGAATGTAGCGCCGCCATCTTGGCGGCTCTTTGCCGGCTGGAAGCCGGCGCTACACCCGAAATTAGGACAGCACCCACTACCGTTGTTCAGCGAAAATGGACTGCAAGCGCCTGCTATGGTAATGTAAGTGATGATTTTGGGAGGTCGTCTAACGGTAGGACTGCAGACTCTGGATCTGCGTATCGGGGTTCGAATCCCTGCCTCCCAGCCAATCATTTTGTTGATCGGATCATCGCTGCCAGAGGATTCGTGCGTCTTCCAGTGGGATCGTAACCCCGTCGCGGTGGGGTATCATGCGCGGCGTATAGTCCGCTGGTGGACGGGCCGCGGGCACAGCCGCGCTGTAAATGTAGAGGCCCGAAGCGCCAGTCAATCGGCGAACGCGCGCCATCTCCTGCCGCACCGGAGCGCCGCCGTTGATTCCGTCTGCACACAGCTCGACTCGCACGACGTTCGGATCGAGGTCGTTGAGATACACCTCTGCCTCAAAGACGTGCTGGGCCGCAATGGTCTGTACTTTCACGTCGCCAAAGCATAGCGTGACCCACTTCTCTTTAAGTTTATGTTCCCAATCGATTATATCCTTGCCCGCTGCGCCTTTATCGGCAGCGCGCTTACGGTAAGCGGCTGCAGCCGGAAGGTAATGTTGCTCGGTGTATTCGAGCACTGCGCGGTTCGCGGAGAAGCGCGGCGTCAGCCGCGCCATGCTCTCCCGCATCCGCGCCACCCAGCCCGTGGGGATGCCCTGCGCGTCGCGGGTATAGAACTCGGGGATCACTTCCCGCTCAAGCAGGTTATAGAGCGCGTCGGCTTCGACTGCGTCCCAAGCGGGGTCGTCGCCGTGCTCCTGCCCGTCCCCGAGCGCCCAGCCGACTTCCGGCGCGTAGGCCTCCGCCCACCAGCCATCCAACTCCGAAAGATTGAGGCCGCCATTGACCAGCACCTTCATGCCGCTCGTCCCGCATGCTTCCCAAGGGCGCCGTGGCGTGTTGATCCAAACGTCTACGCCTTGCACAAGTTGCTCGGTTAAGAGCATGTCATAGTCACTGAGGAAGATCACATGGGGACGCGCCTCGGGCTGCCAGATAAAATGCATCCATTCCCGAATCATGGCCTGTCCCGCCTGGTCCGCCGGATGCGCCTTGCCGGCAATAATGAGTTGCACGGGGCGCTGCGGGTTCGTCAACAAGCGAAGCAGTCGCTGAGGGTCATGCAGCAGCAAGTTTGGCCGCTTGTAGGTTGCAAAGCGGCGTGCAAAGCCCAGCGTGAGGGCTTTGGGATCAAACAGATGTTTCGCGGCTTCGACCTCCGCGGGTGGCGCATGTCTGGTCTCCATGTCCAGCGACAATCGTTGGCGAACATATTCCACAAAAGAGGTGGTGGCGGCGGTACGAAATTGCCAGAGCTGGGCGTCGGAAATTTTGCGAACGTCCTGTTCCAGGCCATCCGTCGTCCCCAGCCAGCGTTTCTTTCCACAACAGCCTGTCCAAAGATCATCGGCCAGAGCCGAGTCCCAGGTGGGCACGTGGACTCCGTTGGTCACGTATCCCACGGGGATTTCGTACTCCGGCCAGCGCGGAAACAAAGGCAGAAGGAGGCGCCGGCTGACCTTCCCGTGCAAGCGGCTTACACCATTCACCGCACCACTGCCGCGGATTGCCAAATACGCCATGTTGAAAGGTTCCGACGAGTCGGCCGGGTTCTGGCGGCCCAAGGCCAGCAAATCGTGAAACGCAATGCCGAGCTCCTTTTCGGCATACGCCCCGAGGTGTGCCTCGACGAGGCCGGGAGGGAAGCGGTCAAAGCCGGCGGCCACGGCCGTGTGGGTGGTGAAGAGGTTACCCGCGCGTGTAACCGCCAGCGCCACGTCGAAGGGCTGCCCAGTCTCTTCCATGAAGTTGCGGGCACGCTCCAGGACGGCGAACGCCGCGTGCCCTTCATTCAGGTGGCAGACCTCGGGTTGGATCCCGAGGGCGCGGAGCAGCCGCCATCCCCCGATCCCGAGGAGCAGCTCCTGCTCGAGGCGCAAATCCGGCCCGCCCCCGTAGAGCTCGCTGGTAATCCCCCGATCAATAGGGAGGTTCGCCGCGTCATTGCTGTCCAGCAGGTAGAGCTTCACCCTGCCCACCTGGACCTGCCAGGCGCGCAGCCAGACGGAGTAGCCTGGCAACGCGATCTCCAACCGTAACCACTCCCCATTGGGTTGGCGCAATGGCGCGATCGGCAACTGTCCGGGGTCGTTATACGGGAAGAGGGCCTCTTGCTCTCCGTTTTTGTCGATCTCCTGGCGAAAATAGCCCTGCTGGTAAAGCAGGCCCACGCCGACCACCAGCACACCCAGATCGCTGGCGGCTTTGAGTTGATCTCCGGCCACGTTGCCCAGCCCGCCCGAGTAAATGGGCAAAGCTTCGCTCAACATGAATTCCATGCTGAAATACGCGGCGCAGGTTAGGGCACTCTGCGAATGATTCTGTTGAAACCAGGCGGGCGCCGCCAGCGCTTGCCGCCTGGCCTGCACCAAGCCATCAACTTTTTTGCGAAAAACGGGATCGGCTAACACGCGCTCGACCTGGTCGCGCGAAACTGTCTGAAGGACGACCCAGGGGTTATGCGTGATCTCCCAGAGTTTGGGGTCAAGCTGCCGCCACACTTCGTCGGTGGCATGATTCCACGACCAGCGCATATTCAGGGCAAGCTCGGCCAGGGAATCGAACCCTTCGACCTCCGTGGGTAGAAAGCTGTAAATAGGGCGGCTGACACGGGTTTGTTCGCTCATGGCTTCTCCTCCTGGTTTGTTCCGGACCGATTCTGCGAATATATCAGTTTACCTGCATCCGGCGTGGGGAAGGGGCAGAGCCCAGTGTCCGCAGGCCGAAAATGCGGTTTCGAGTTCCATGGGGCCGCTGTTGCCATACCGAAATTCTTAATCCAGCATCACAACAAGGACCAAAATTACTATTTTCGCAGCTTCCAGCAAGAATCTCCCGAATTCTTTAGATGCTCATAACGCCGGATTCAGATCAAGGTGTCCCTCTTTGCGCCGCTCTCGCTTGGCTTCGCGCACTGTCCGCTGATGAAACATCGGCGCCGAGCCACTAACTCTCACGGAAGGGCGTTTTCGGAACTAACCTGTTATTGAGCTGCGATCTGAGATTCGATGCGTCTGGTCTCCCAGCCAGTATCTTGCAGCAGAAAATCACGGCGTATAGAATGGGGGGGCGTATTCGGGTGCAATGCCAAACCACCGGGCCGCGTTGCACCCTGGCGCCGGAGGACGCTCTTGGATTGCGCAGCATAGATGGCAGCCCTAAAGCGTTCAATTGGGGTTGGTGAGATGACCTGTGTTAGCGTTCAAGCACATCAGGTTATTCTCAGACTGTGAGGCGTGATGCATTCCCACGGACCGGATTTGCAGAAGTTCGTGGCGCCCGAAATCATCTTCGGCCTTGGCGCTTTACGCCTGTCCGGACAGTACGGACGCAACCTCGGTGGCAGCAGAGCGCTGGTCGTTTCCGACCCCGGTGTTCTCGCCGCCGGCTGGGTACAACAAGTGCTTGCGAGCGTCGAGGGTGCTGGTCTCGAATCTACGCTGTTTACGCGAGTCACCCCCAATCCGCGCATCGAAGAAATAGCCGCGGGGGCCGTCGTGTATGCCGAACGAGGCTGTGACATCATCATTGCGGTAGGAGGCGGGAGTGCCATCGATTGCGCAAAGTGCATCGGCGTGGTTGCGGCAAATCGGGGCAGCATCCTAGACTTTGTGGGCGTCGACAACGTGGGCGCGCCCATGCCCCCGACCATCTGCATTCCCACCACGGCAGGGACGTCTGCCGATGTCTCGCAATTTGCGGTGATCATGGACCGCGAGATCCATCGCAAACTGCTGATCATCAGCAAGGCGGTGGTGCCCGATATCTCCCTGGTCGACCCCGCGACGCTAACCACCATGGACGCGTTTCTTACCGCTTGCACGGGAATAGACGCGCTGGTGCACGCCATGGAAGCCTACGTATCGCTCGGACACTCGCCGCTAACGGATATCCATGCGCTGCAAGCCATACGGCTGATCAGTTCCAATCTCCAAAAATCGATCGCCGAGCCGAATAATCTCGAGTACCGCAATAACATGATGCTCGCCAGCCTGGAGGCTGGCTTGGCCTTCTCGAACGCCAGCCTGGGCGCGACACACGCCATGGCGCATAGCCTGGGCGGCCTGCCGGATCTGCCGCACGGCCAATGCAACGCCTTGGTGCTGGATGGCGTGATTGATTTTAACTACGGCCAGGCAGAGCAGCGTTACCGGGATATTGCGGCTGCCCTGGGCATTGAAATCGGTGGCATTCTCTCCGGTGAAATTCGCCAGCGGCTCGTCGCTGAGATTCGGCGGCTACGGGAAACGGCAGGCATCCATGACACCTTGTCCCGATGCGGCGTCCATCGGACCGAAGTGCATGAGCTCGCGGAGATCGCGCTCAATGACCCCTGTGTTGTCACCAATCCGCGGAGGCCAAGTCAGCGGGATATTGAGGTCATCTATGAAGGATCTCTCTGACCATTGGGAAGAGCTGCGTCGCAAAGTCTTGGGGTTGGGCGACAGTTCCGTCCGCAAGACTCATTACCCGAGTCTTCGGCAGCGTCTGGCGGAGCTGGAGCGGTTACGCGCAGAGCTCCAGCAAAGCGAGGCGGAGCTTCGACGGCTTATCGATGCGATTCCTCAACACGTCATCGTCCTGGAGCCGGATGGGAGCCCTCTTTATGTAAATCAGGTTGGGCTCGATTATACCGGCCTTACCCTGGAAGAGAGTGTGGCGAAGGGCGCTCTAGCGAAAATCTATCACCCGGACGATTTGGAGAGAGTTCTGGGCGAACGCCGGAATGCGATCTCACATGGAGCCCAAGGGGAAGTGGAAGCACGAATACTCGGGGCGGGCGGGAAATATCGCTGGTTTCTAACCCGCATCAATCCGCTGCGGGATGAGCAGGGACGAATCCTCCGATGGTACGGCACCCGGACCGACATCGAAGATCGGAAACAGGCCGAAGATGCCCTGCGGCGGAGCCGGGCGTATTTGGCCGAAGCACAGTCATTAAGCCACACGGGCAGCTTCGGCTGGAAGCCTTCCACCGGCGAACACCTGTGGTCAGAGGAAACCTTCCGCATCTTTCAATACGACCCCACTACGAAACCGACCTTGGAACTTGTTTTCCAAAGAGTTCATCCGGAGGACAGGGCCCTCGCGCAACAGACCATCGAGCGCGCCTCACAAGAGCAAAAGGACTTTGAACATGAGTATCGACTGCTGCTGCCGGATGGTTCGGTCAAATATCTCCATATTGTGGCTCACGCCTTAAGCGATGCCTCCGGCGGCATCGAGTTTGCCGGGGCGGTGATGGACATCACCGCCGCCAAGGAGGCGGAAGACAGAATTCGACGGATTATCAATACTGTCCCGGGACTACTCTGGAGTGCGCGACCGGACGGTTGGATCGATTTTATCAGTCAACGCTGGCTGGATTACACGGGAATGACCTTGGAACAGGCGTTGGGGTGGGGTTGGATCCCCGCCTTTCATCCCGACGACCGTGAGCAAGTACTCACCAAATGGCGAGCGGCGCTGGCGGAGCGGAAGCCCTTTGAGGCGGAAACGCGCCTCCGGAGGTTTGACGGAGAATACCGCTGGTTCATCGGTCGCGCCTTCCCCTTGTTGGACGTCTCCGGACAAATCCTGGGGTGGTACGGAGGCGACTTCGATATCGACGACCGAAAGCGGGCGGAGGAGAGAATCCGGGAGCAGGCCAGCCTCCTCAGCCTCACGCACGACAACATTCTCGTTCGTAACATGCAGAACGTCATCACCTACTGGAACCGTGGCGCCGAGGAGTTCTACGGCTGGACGGCAGAGCAAGTGATCGGCAAGATTACTGCTTCCAGGCTGCTGCAGACGGTCTTCCCGGCGCCGCTCGATGAAATCGACGCGGAGTTGCTGCGCACCGGCCACTGGGAAGGCGAGCTCCTGCAGACCAAGGCAGACGGCACCCGTGTGGTGGTGGCCAGCCGGTGGTCCTTGCAACGCGATGAGCGGCAGCAGCCGCTGACGATCCTGGAGCTCAACAACGATATTACGGAACGCAAGCGGGCCGAAGAGGCTTTACGTCAGGCGCAGGCGGACCTCGCACACGTCAGCCGGCTGACCACCATGGGCGAGCTGGCTGCCTCCGTGGCGCACGAAGTCAACCAGCCGCTTTCGGGCGTAGTGGTCAACGGCAATGCTTGCTTGCGTTGGCTGGCGGGGGATTCGCCCAATCTTGAGGAAGCCCGGGAAGCGGTCCGTCGCATCGTCCGCGACGGGAAGCGGGCGGGTGAGGTGATCGCCCGGATTCGGGCCCTGGCGACGAAAACGGCCCCAGCCAAGGAACGGCTGGACATGAACGAGACCATTCGGGAGGTCTTGGCTCTTGCCGGGGACGAACTACGCAAGAACAGTGTGGCAGTTCGGACAGAATTCGCGCCTGATCTCTTACCGGTGTTGGGCGATCGAGTGCAGCTTCAGCAGGTGGTCCTTAACCTGGTGATGAACGGGATCGAAGCCATGAGCGGTGTGGAAGAGCGGCCGCGAGAACTGATCATCAGAACGCAAAACGATGGTCCCGGCCAGGTGCAGGTTACAGTCCAAGACTCGGGAATTGGTCTTGACGCGCAGAGCTTGGACCGGATTTTTGATGCTTTCTACACCACCAAGCACGGGGGCATGGGCATGGGGCTCTCGATTAGTCGCTCCATTATCCAGCATCATGGGGGCAAGCTATGGGCGGTGGCGAATGACGGCCCTGGCACAAGTTTTCAGTTTACGGTTCCAAACGCCTGAGCCTTGGCCTCGGGCGCTCAGGGTTTTGCGTGTATTTGATGCGGGGCGACAGAAAGTGGCGCTCGGCGCAAGTTTCTGTTTCACACAGCCCGGCAAAGGTGAGGATGCTCGATGAAGGATAAACGGACCTCTGGATCCTGGCGCACAGCCTGGGAATGCATATTGGCCAGCTTGGCGCTGGCAGTGTTGACCTTGGTCAGCTTTCGTCTCCATGCCGGTCCAGCCATGGCCGCCCTCCTCTTCTTTTTCTTAGTCATATTGATTTCTCTGTGGGCAGGATTTCTTTCGACGGCCTTTGCCTGCGCCGTGGCCGCTTTATGCTTTGTCTACTTTTTTACTCAACCGCTTTTCCATCTTTGGATGAGCGAGCCGGTGGAAATTGCCGCGACGATTGCGTTCTCGGGTACGGCCCTGATCGTCAGCCGCCTGTTGTCGAGAGTTAGAGAGCGGACCGCCGAGCTCCAGCGGACCAACGCGCAGTTGCAGTCGGAAATCGCCGAGCGCCGGCGGGCGGAGGAGGCGCTGCGGCAAAGCGAGACCAAGTTGCGCGGGGAGCAGAGCATCCTGACCGAGGCCGAGAAGCTGACCCACACAGGCGCGTGGGAATGGGATGTCGTGTCGGGCGCCTGGAGCTTCTCTGATGAGTGGCGAAGGATACACGGAACTGACAGAACAACGCTGACTCCGGAAGAGCTGATAGTAATTGCCCACCCAGACGACCGCCAGTCCATCCTACAAGCGTTCGAGGAGGTACGGAAGGGGGAGAGGCCTTACAATATTGAGCATCGGATTATCCAGCAGGATACAGGGAACATCAGGGTGGTCAGGGCCACTGGAAAATTCGTGCGTGACGAGGAGGGAAAGGTCGCGAAGGTTTACGGTTGTGCGCAGGACATCACGGAACAGAAGCAAGCGGAGGAGGCGTTGGGTCGTTTGAATCGCGAACTGCGAGCGATCAGCAACTGCAACCAGGTCCTCCTGCGCGCCACCGACGAGCAGAGCTTGCTTCACGAAATCTGCCGCATTGTCTGCGAGGAGGCTGGCTACCGCATGGCTTGGGTGGCCTATGCCGAACACGACGAGGCCAAAAGCGTGCGCCCTGCCGCGTGGACCGGAACCGAGGAGGGGTATCTCGCAAACCTCGGCATTACTTGGGCCGACACGGAGCGGGGGTGGGGCCCCACCGGAATGGCCATCCGGAGCGGGAAAACTTGCTGCATTCAGGATTTCGCCACGGATCTTCGCCTGGCGCCCTGGCAGGAGAGTGCTTTGCAGCACGATTTTCGTTCCGGCATCGCCCTGCCGCTCAAGGATGAACACGCCAACGCCTTCGGCAGTCTTAACATTTACTCCGCCCAGCCGAACGCTTTTACGTCGGAAGAGATTCGGCTGCTTGAAGAACTGGCTGCCGACTTGGCCTTCGGCATCATCACCCTGCGTTCCCGGGCCGCACGCCAACGGGCAGAGCAGGAAGTCTCCCTTCTCAGTTTCGCCTTGGACAAAGTACGCGAAGCCGCCCTTCTGATTGACGACCGGGGGCGTTTTCATTACGTCAACGACGAGGCCTGCCGCGTTCTCGGTTATACCCGTGCGCAACTACTCGGCATGGGCGTTGCGGATATTGACCCGGAGTTCCCGGCGGAGCGTTGGGCCGACCACTGGCGGCACCTAAAGGCGCAGCGGTCGCTGAGTTTCGAAAGCCGCCACCGAACCCGAGATGGCCGCGCTTTCCCGGTCGAGGTCAGCGCGAATTATTTCGAATATAGAGACCGGGCTTACAACCTGGCCCTGGTGCGGGATATCACTGAGCGCAAGCGGGCCGAAGAGAAAGTCCGGCAGCAGGAGATGGAGCTGCGGGAGGTTCTGGATCTCACGCCGCAATTAGTTGCTGTCTTCGGGCAGGACAGGAAACGACTCTATGCCAACCGGCCCTCGCTCGATTACTTCGGCGTAACCCTCGAGGAATGGAAGAGCATCTCCGATCGTTTCTGGTTTTATCATCCGGATGACCGGGAACGCGTAGCGAGGGATGTGTACACCGGACCGGCAAGCGACATTCCGCACGAGTTCGAGGCACGCATGCGGAGAAAGGATGGAGGGTACCGATGGTTCTTGTTCCGTGATAATCCTCTGCGCGACGAACAGGGAGTCATCCTGCGCTGGTATCTCACGGCGACCGATATCGAAGACCGCAAGCGGGCCGAGGAGGAGCGCCGGGCGCGGGTCTGGTTCCTGGAAAGCATGGACAGGGTGAACCAGGCCATTGGGGGGACGAATGACCTCGAGCAGATGACGGGCGATGTCATCAATGCCATGCTGTCCATTTTCGATAGCGACCGGGCCTTTCTGTACTACCCGTGCGATCCGGATGCCCCTTCATTTGAGGTGTTCATGGAGCGGACTCGACGGGGAAATCCGGGAGCAAGAGGCGTGATTCCCATGACTCCGGAGACGGCCAGGGGCTTTCAAATAGTTCGTGCGTCAAGCGGAGTTGTAACCTTTGGTCCCGGATGCGACTACCCGCTGATCGGAGACTTTGCGACGCGTTTCGGCCATCAGTCCTCAATTGGCATCGCCTTGTATCCGAAAACCGGCCAGCCGTGGGTGTTGGCGATGCACCAGTGCTCTTATCCGCGCGCCTGGACGGCAGACGAAAGGAAGCTGCTGGAGGAGATCGCCCGGCGGCTGACCGACTCGCTCACCAGCCTGCTGATGTTCCGCAACCTGCGTGAAAGCGAGGAAGCTCTGCGGCGCAGCGAAGCTTACCTGGCCAGCGCGCAGAAGCTGACCCATACGGGCACTTATGCCATGAATGGCACGAGCCGCGAGCCAATTTACTGGTCCGAGGAAATGTTCCGACTGTTCGGCACTGATCCGAAGGAGGGATTACTGAGGCGGGACCAAGTGTGGCAGCGAATACACCCGGAGGACGATGACAAGGTCAAGGAGGCCAGTGATAGGGTGTTCCTTGGGAAAGTAGATTCCGAGGTCGAATACAGAATCGTATTGCCCGATGGGCCAGTCAAACCCGTCCATACCCAAGCCCACCCAGTTTTGAGTGCAGACGGGGAGGTTATGGAGGTGGTGGCCACGATGGTCGATATCACGGAACGCAAGCGCGCCGAAGAAGCGCTGCGGGCGCAGGCAGCTCTGCTCGATCTTACGCACGACACCGTTTTCGTGATGGATATGGAGGGGGTGATCAAGTACTGGAATCGGGGCGCCGAGGAGCGCTACGGTTGGACCGCCGAACGCGCTTTAGGCAGAGTTGTTCATGACCTGCTGAAGACCGTCTTCCCGGGGCCGATTGAGGAGATTCGAGCGGAAGTGAGCCGTACCGGCCGTTGGGAAGGCGAGATTCTGCACACCAAAAAGGATGGAACCCAGGTGGTGGTGGCGAGCCGTTGGGCTTTGCAGCGGGACGAGCGGGGCGCACCCCTGGCCATCCTGGAGACCAATAACGACATCACCGAGCGCAAGCGAGCAGAGGAAGCCTTGCGGCTGTCCAATGCTTATAACCGCAGCCTCATCGAAGCCAGCCTCGATCCGCTGGTGACGATCGGGCCGGACGGCCGGATCACGGACGTCAATGCCGCCACCGAGGCGGCCACGGGTCGCTCCCGCGGCGAACTGGTCGGCGCCGATTTCTGCGACTACTTCACCCAGCCGGCAAAGGCCCGTGCCGGTTACGAGCAGGTGTTCCGGGAAGGGATGGTGCGGGATTATCCCTTGGAGTTGCGGCATCGGGACGGAGGCGTGATGTCGGTGTTGTACAACGCTTCGGTCTATCGGGACGAGTCGGGCCGGGTCACGGGTGTGTTCGCCGCCGCTCGCGACGTCACCGAGCGCCAGCGCGCCGAAGAGGCGCTGCGCGAGAGCGAGACGCGCTTCCGCACGTTTGTGGACCACGCGGCGGACGCCCTCTTCATTTACGACTTCGAGCAAGGGACGATTGTGGATGTGAACCGGCAGGCCTGCGAGAGCCTTGGTTATACGCGGCAGGAACTGATTGGGACGATGGGGCTTGCCTTCGACCAGAACGTGGATCGAGCGGTTACGGAATCGATGGCGGAGCGGACGGCGGCGGGTGAGACCGTGATCGACACGCACTGGCATCAGCGAAAGGATGGCACACTGTTCCCGGTCGAGGTACACACCAGCCAGTATTGGTATGGAGGTCGTCGCTTCCTGCTGAAGGTCGCCCGTGACATCACCGACCGCAAGCGTGCCGAAGAGGAACTGCGGAGAAGTGAGGCTTATCTGGCGGAAGGGCAGCGGCTGAGTCACACAGGCAGCTGGGCTTTCGATGTGGCCAGCAACAAGTACATCTACGTTTCGGAGGAAAACTTCCGAATTTTTGAGATGGATGCACAAGAGGGTCTACCGAACAGGGAAGCGATTTCCCGGCAAATCCACCCGGAGGATTGGGACAGGGTGAACGAGAGCTTAGAGAAGTCGCTCCGCGAAAAAGTAGATACCTCGAGCGAGTTCAGGATCGTGCTGCCTGGCGGAACGGTCAAACATCTTCAGGTGATCCGGCACCCTGTCTTGAATGATGCGGGAGACGTCGTTGAACTGGTGGGTACCTTGATCGATATGACGGAACGCAAGCGCGCTGAACAAGAGCGCGAGAGGTTGCGGCAGCTCGAGGCGGATCTCGCGCATCTCGACCGCGTAAGCATGATGGGGGAACTGGCCGCCTCCATCGCCCACGAGGTCAACCAGCCGCTTTCGGGCGTCGTGGTGAACGCCAATGCCTGCTTGCGTTGGCTGGCGGGGGATTCGCCCAATCTGGAGGAAGCCCGGGAAACGGTCCGGCGTATCGTCCGCGACGGGAAGCGGGCGGGTGAGGTGATCGCCCGGATTCGGGCTCTGGCGACTAAAACCGCCACCGCCAAGGAACGGCTGAACATGAACGAGGCCATTCGGGAGGTCGTGGCTTTTGCCCAGGACGAAGTCCGCCGGAATCGTGTGAGCCTAAGGATCGAATTGGCGGATGATCTCTCCCCGGTGTGGGGCGATCGAGTGCAGCTTCAGCAGGTGGTCCTGAACCTGGTGATGAACGGGATCGAAGCCATGAGCAGAGTGGAAGAGCGGCCGCGGGAACTGATCATCCGAACGCAAAACGACGATGCCGGCCAGGTGCAGGTTACCGTCCAAGATTCGGGGACCGGTCTTGACCCGCAGAGCAGGGAACGGATGTTTGAGGCTTTCTACACCACCAAGCACGGGGGCATGGGCATGGGGCTCTCGATCAGCCGCTCCATTATCCAGAATCACGGGGGCAGGCTCTGGGCGGTGGCGAATGAGGGGCCTGGCATCAGCCTTCAGTTTACTATTACAAAGTATCAACAATAATAGTCCGCGTTGCCGGAGCCTGACGCGATCGTCTGCGTCGTGGACGACGACGTGTCGGTGCGCGAGGCTTTGGAAGGGCTGATTCCGTCAGCGGCCGGAATCTTCCCTAAAGGCCTTTGCCCGGCGGGAGCGACTCGCCCGCAGAAAGCCAATCCAGGCTTTCGCGAATTTCGCGAATTCGCGACGAGATTGCCCCGACGTGATGCGCGAAGCCTAGTGTTTTGAAGGGCTTACGAATTGGCGCTTGCATTGCATTGATGAGTTCGAAGGAACTGTTGGGAGAGAACAATTCGGACAGGAGCGAAACCCATGGACAGAATGTTGGTGGTTATCTTTGACCTGGAAAGCAAAGCCTTCGAAGGGAAGAAAGTGCTTCTTCAATTGGAAGACGAGGGCGACATCGTAGTTTACGCCTACGCCGTGGTCGCCAGGAATGCAGACGGCACCGCCGTGGTGAGGCAGAGCGACGACCCGAGGCCGGTTGACACTCTGGTCGGAACCTCACTGGGAGCCCTCATCGGTCTTCTCGGCGGGCCGATGGGCATGGCGCTTGGCGCTGCTGCGGGGTTGACCGCCGGCGCCGCGGTGGATCTGAACCACTCCAGGATTGGTGAAGACTTCGTTGAGGATATGAGACAGAAACTGCTGCCGGAGAAGTTCGCACTTGTCGCAGAGATACAAGAAGATTTGACGACTCCGCTGGACATGCGCATGGAAGCGATTGGTGGAACGGTATTCCGGCGGGCGTTGTCAGAAGTAAGGCATACGGTTCACGAAGAAAACATCGCGGCGATGAAAGCCGACCTCGCGCAAATGAAAGCCGAGCACGCAATGGCTCATGCTGACCGGAAGGCCAAGCTACAGGAAAAGATCAACCAGCTCGACTCCAAGATACAGGCGCAGCTCGAAAAATCCAAGCAACGGCGCCTGGCAGCGGAGGCCCAGGAAAAGGCCAAGGTCGAGATCCTGAAGGCCAAGGCCGCCGCCCTGAAGGCCAAGGCGCCAGAGAGACAAGTCTAGCCCCCAAGGCCCGAATGATCTGGCGCTTCAACCGATGCCCAAATCTGATCCGCGCTCCAAGGGTTGGTTACGCGAGCGATGCGACAGATGAACAAAACGAATCGAACCGTTGACAAGCCGCGGATTGCGCGCGGGGTTGCGTATGGGAATCCTCTCCATAATTGTCATGTCCGACTCAGTGTGGAAATGGATCCACCGGCTGGGAGGACCTGGGCTGATCCTGCTTGGCCTTGCCGACAGCGCCCCCTTCGTCGATGCCCCGCCGGGAAGCGTGGATGTATCCGTCATCCTGCTTTCCGGACACCACCATGGGTTGTGGATCTATTATGCCTTAATGGCTACCGTGGGGGAGGTGCTTGGGGGCTACCTGACTTATCACTTGTCAGAAAAAGGCGGACAGGAGACTTTGGAAAAGAAAGTGGGGAGACCGCGCGCAGAAAAAATCTACCGGCGTTTCGAGAAACGCGGGTTCATGACGGTCTTCACCGGTGCAATTCTACCACCGCCGTTCCCCTTCACTCCCGTCGTGATGGCCGCAGGGGTCATGCAATATCCGCGCAAGAAGTTTATTTCTGCGCTGGCGGCGGGGCGGGGCGTGCGTTTCTTTGCCGAGGCCTTTTTGGGCAGGATCTATGGCCAGCAAATGATCGACTTCTGCTCGCGGCACTACCGGCCGGTGATGTACGCCCTGATCGCGCTGGCAGTTGCGGCTGGCATTGGCGCCCTGGTCTACTTCAAATGGTACCGGCCCAAGAGGCAACGTGAAGAAGCCAGAGCACGCTAATCAGAGCCAATAGGTTGAACTCATGGGATCCACCCGCTCGACTGCACTGATCCACGGAGACTCAGGCAACCTTGTACCTGGAAGTCACTTGTCCCCCCCCTACGACGGCACAGAGGTCAAGGATGAGGGGGAGGTGCTCCAACAAAGAGCTGAAATCTTTGGGCTGGTGGTCGACGCCGTGAAGGACTACGCCATTATCATGTTGAGCCCGGACGGGCGGGTGGCCAGTTGGAATCCCGGAGCGGAACGGATCAAGGGTTACCGGGCGGAAGAGATCATCGGCCAGCATTTTTCTTGCTTCTATACCCATGAAGATATTGAACGCGGCAAGCCCCGGAACGCATTGACGGTCGCGGCGACACAGGGCCGTTTTGAAGGCGAAGGCTGGCGCGTGCGGAAGGATGCATCACGGTTCTGGGCCCGTGTGGTTATCATCGCCCTGAGAGACAAGGCCGGGGGGTTGCGGGGCTTTGCCAAGGTCACGCGCGATCTTACTGAGCACCGGCGGGCGGAGGAGTCTCTGCTGGCTGAAATTACGAATATACTTGTCTCGAATCTCGACATTCGTAGTCTCCTTTCCGCAATTTCCGCCAGTATCCATAAAGTCATACCTCATGATTATGCCTGTCTTGCGCTATACGACGAGAAGAGCGGGGAACTGCGGCTACAAAGCCTCGAAGATCCTTACACGGAGGAGTTGATTCCTGCCGGCATGGCACTGCCGGTGGAGGGAACACCGGCCGGTAGGGCATTCACCCATCGTGAACCCCTGGTGCTGAATCGATTGGAGACTGCCGACTTCGCCCCCGATGTTACGCGACGATTGACCGGTCTAGGGTTGAAATCAGCATGCTGGCTGCCGCTGATGGCCGGCGACCGCACGCTCGGGGCATTGAGTGTCGGATTTCGCCGCGAGGCGGCTTTTGCCGAGAGTGACGTTTATCTGTTGAAGGAGGTGGCGAACCAGATCGCCATTGCCATCGACAACGCTCTGACATTTCGGAACATCGCGGAACTGAAGGACAGACTGGCGGAAGAGAAGCTATATCTCGAAGAGGAACTCCGGACTGCTTACAACTTCGAGGAGATTATAGGGGAGAGTCCGGGTCTGAAACGCGCCTTGAAGCAGGCCGAAAGCGTAGCGTCCACGGATGCGACCGTGCTGATCCTGGGGGAAACCGGAACGGGCAAGGAACTGGTCGCCCGCGCCATCCACAACATGAGTGCGCGGCGCGAGCACACGTTTGTGAGGATGAATTGTGCGGCGATCCCCACAGGCCTGCTGGAAAGCGAACTCTTCGGCCACGAAAAAGGCGCGTTCACCGGCGCCATAGCGCAGAAGGTCGGCCGCGCTGAACTCGCTCATCAGGGAACCTTGTTCCTTGACGAAGTGGGAGACATCCCGCTTGAACTCCAGCCCAAGCTCCTCCAGGTCTTGCAGGAAAAGGAATTCGAGAGATTGGGAAGCAATCGGACTGTGTCCGTGGATATGCGGTTGATTGCGGCAACCAACCGTGATCTCGACCAAATGGTGGCTGACCAGCGGTTTCGGAGCGACCTTTACTACCGGCTGAATGTCTTTCCGGTCGTCCTGCCACCCTTGCGAGAGCGCCCCGAGGATATTCCCACATTGGCGTGTTACTTTGTCCAGAAATACGCCCCGCGGATGAATAAGCGAATTAAGACTATTCCCGCTGAAACGATGGGGGCCTTGACACGCTGGAGCTGGCCAGGAAACATCCGCGAACTGGAGAACTTCATTGAAAGGGCTGTGATACTTTCCCGGGGGCCCATCCTGCAGGCCCCCTTGGGCGAGCTAAAGGCTCTGACAAAAAAGGCGGAACCGACGCGCGAAACCACTCTAGTCGCCGCCGAACGGGAGCACATTCTCCTTGTGCTTCGGGAGGCGGGAGGGGTGATCGCCGGCCCTTATGGCGCCGCCGCCCGCCTCGGAATCAAAAGGACGACATTGAATGGCATGATGCGCCGGCTGGGTATATCTCGAAAGGATTTGTAACCGCATTCGACGCCGCGACCCGCCACGGTGACCAATTTCTCCCCAACCGTTTAGTGACCACATGCGGTCACCAAATGCTTTCGGCCTTTGATCAAACAAGTTCCGTCCTCGCCCAAGGTCAATGCTGCTAATAGGTTTCCGGCAATTCTCTAAAGGAGGCGGTCTGGCAATAAGAATGCATTCTTTTGGGTGAAGTTGGAGAGTACGGTTGTGAATGGTAAACAAACTAGCTCAATCGATCGTGGAGAATTTTTCCCTTGTTATACGCGGGGCTCATTGGCGGATCAATCGGGTGTGATCCAATGCCAAGGGAGTAGGTGACAAAAGGAGAGAATCAAATGAAAAACGACTCGGATTTACAAAGGGATGTTTTCGACGAACTAAGGTGGGAACCGGCCGTCCATTCTACGAATATCGGCGTCACGGTTAAGGATGGTGTGGTGACGCTTGCAGGCGTTGTGGATAGTTATCCTGAGAAATGGGCCGCCGAGCGGGCTGCCAAGCGCGTCTCCGGCGTGAAGGCGTTGGCGCAAGAGCTGGAAGTCAAACTTTCCGGCTCCGTGCAACAGACCGATGCGGACATCGCCGAGGCTGCGGAAAACGCTATGAAATGGGACGTCTTAGTGCCCCAGGATCGAATTAAGGTTACGGTGGAAAAGGGCTTCCTCACGCTGGAAGGTCAGGTTGACTGGCAAATGGAGAGGGCGGCTGCCGAGCGGGCCGTGCTCAATCTGGCGGGAGTAAAGGGAGTAGACAACGAGATCACCGTCAAGCCGAAGGTGGCGCCAACCGATGTCAAGGCCAAAATCGAAGCCGCGCTCAAGCGGAACGCGATGTTGGACGCGCAGCAGATCCAGGTGGAGGCCGACGGGGGCAAGGTGACCTTGAGAGGGAGTGTGAGTTCCTGGGCAGAGCGGGATGAGGCGGAGAGTGCCGCTTGGGCGGCGCCAGGGGTCACTGAAGTGAAGGATCTCATCGCGGTCACATGCTGAGGCAAGTCTGGCCAGCCCTGAGAGATGCAAAGCCGCAAGCCTTCCCACTCCAAGTATTGTCTAAGGAGGAGGACGCGGCCAAATGCATGGGAGGAAGGAGGCGGACATGATCGTAAAAGTGCAGGATGGGTATCAGGTGGTCTCGACCAAGGGCAAGAATCTCGGCGGACCGTACAAGACGCTCGAAGAGGCGAAGAAGCGCCTCCGCGAAGTCGAATACTTCAAGCATCAAAAGGGCTGATCGAGGGGGAGGGCGGGGAGGGCGTGAACGATTCCCCCAACGTCGTCGAATCTGTTGCCGGGCATGCCCGGTGCTCGCTCTTGATAGGTGCGGATCCCCGGTGAGCGCTTGAGAGATCTTCGACTCAAGAGACAGACCCGCCCTCTAAAGCCATAGTTCGAAATCGGATAATGGAGCACGTAGAGAATCCCGAATGACTCAAAGCGAGCGGCGAATTGCCATGGTAGACCCTTTACTCTCGGTTCGAAATCTGGGAGTTGCCTTCGGGAATCGTGTGGTTCTTCGGCAATTGAGTTTCGAGATATATTCCGGGGATTGCCTCGCGATCATTGGACCGAATGGGGCCGGAAAGACCGTACTGCTCAAGGCCTTGCAGCACCTGATCCCGTACGAGGGAGATATCCATTGGAGCTCAGAGGCGCGCCTTGGGTATGTTCCCCAGAGTGTCGCAGCGGACCGGGAGCTACCCCTGAGGGTCGGGGAACTATTGGCAGCGAAGGCTCGCGTGCTGCATCTTGCAGACCAGGAGATAGACCAGGTTTCTTCCGAGTTGAATCTATCGCCGGAATTTCTAGGCGCAGGAATAGGAACTCTCTCGGGGGGCCAGTTCCAGAAAGTCTTGATTGCCTTTGCCCTGCTGGGGTGGCCCAATGTGCTCCTCTTCGATGAACCGACGGCGAGTCTCGACGAACTCACCGAGGAGCGCATCTATGAACTGGTTCATCAGTTACAAACTCAGAAAGGAATCACCCTTATTTTGGTATCGCATGACTTGAGCGTGGTGTATCGCTATGCGAGCCAGGTTTTGTGTTTGAGCAAGGCCAAGGTCTGCATGGGACCACCTAAGGAAATCATGACGCCTGAGACGCTCGAGGAACTGTACGGGGCTCCGCCCAAATACTACCGTCACCTCCAGGAACTTTGAAGGAAGCGTGCGCGGTTCGCTCGCGGAAAGAGGAAGGGTGGACGCAGGTCACATTTTCGCCATACTGCTTGCCAGTTTCTTTGCCATCGCGGCGGGGCTGGTGGGATCTGTTGCCTTGATGAAGCGCATGGTGCTTGCCAGTGACGTTATGTCGCATCTAGCGCTTCCTGGACTCGGCATAGCCTTCCTTCTCAAGGGAAACCCGCTGGTCGGCGGGGGAGCGACCCTATTCCTGGGAACGCTCCTTGTTTGGCAACTTCAAAAGAAGACTGAGCTGGCGAACGATGCTTCGATCGGTGTGGTATTCGCTGCCTGTCTCGGTATCGGCGCGCTCGTCACTCCGAATGAAGATCTGCTGGAAGCGCTGTTCGGCAACTTCCAGAAGCTGTCACTTCCCGGTTTTCTTCTCGGGACGGCGGCCGTCCTTCTGGTTGTCGCCTTCCTTGCCGGCATGAAGGATCGGCTGATATTGGATCTTTTCTCTCCGGAGTTGGCTGCGGCAACCGGAGTGAAGGTGGCATACCTGGACTTGGGGTTCATGCTAGTGTTCAGCCTCACGATATTGGTCGGCCTGCGTTTCATGGGAGGATTGCTCTCGAGTGCCTTGATCATCATTCCCGCCGCAACGGCGCGCCAGCTTACGGGCAGAATGGCCCAATTTGTAGTTCTCGCGTCTGCGGTGAGCTTGGTCTCGGTCGCAGTGGGGTTTCTAATCAGTACGCTGATTTTGAAGACGTCGACGGTGGGCCCGACTATTGTAATCGTTTCGGTGCTCCTGTTTGTTATGAGCCTGCTTAAGAAGAAATGATATGCAAATGCCAACTGTATCGTTAGAGAAGAGAAGAGCTGCGAGAACGAAGAAGCCATCGTGTCGTGTAAATGCCAACCACTGCGCCAGCGAGTCGAAGTCATGAGCGAAACGTTTCCCGTTATTTACTTGGCGCGACACGGCGAGACGGCCTGGAACCTTACGGGCCAGCACATGGGAGTGATCGATTTGCCGCTGACCGAGCGCGGCGAGCGCAACGCTCGCCGGCTCGGGGACCGGCTGCGGGGGCTGACTTTCGTCAAGGTCTTTACCAGCCCGCTGCAGCGGACGACCCGAACGTGTGAGCTGGCTGGCTTCAAGGCCGCCGCCCTGGTCGATCCCGATCTGCTCGAGTGGAACTGGGGCGACTACGAGGGCAAGACGACGGAGGAGATCCTCAAGGAGCGGCCGGGCTGGCAGATGTTCCGCGACGGCTGCCCTGGCGGCGAATCGCCGGAACAGGTCGGCGTCCGGGCAGACCGGGTCGTGAGTCGGGTGCGGGCCATCGAGGGGAACGTGCTGCTGTTCTCGAGCGGGCATTTCCTGCGGGTGCTGGCTGCGCGCTGGCTCGGCTTCGGACCCGAGGCCGGGAAGCTCTTTCTACTGAGCACGGCCAGCCTGAGCGCTCTGGGGTATGAGGAGAACCGCTCTCAGCAGGTGATTCGATTCTGGGACGATACTTGTCATCTGGGTACGTGGGCGCCGGTGGACTCGCGTTCTGGTGCTCAGCTATCGACCCCAGAGGGGGTACCGGGGTGATAGTGGAAGGAGGCAACCGCCATGATTGATTTCTTTGCCGGGGATCGACACGAACTTACCGAAAAGCTGGCCTACGCAAATTGGGAACGCCGGGGCCGTCCGCTCGGCTCGCCTGAAGTTGATTGGACGGCGGCGGAAAAAACTCTGGCCTCATCCTTTAGATATTCGGAACAAGAGCTTCCCTCGTATAGCCTTCAGATGGAGCCATATGAGGGGTCGTATCAGCGAGAAGAAGTCGGGTTGCGAAAATGAAGAAGCCTTCAGCGCACGGCTACCCCGGGGAACTTGGGTCATGCAGATTCTGCGAAATCGCCGCTGGTCATATTAAGGCAGCAATCGTGTTCGAAGACCCCATCTCCGTTGCGTTTCTAGATGAGAAACCACTTTTCGAGGGGCATTGCCTGCTGATCACGCGAGGTCATTACCAGACTTTTTTGGATCTTCCTCACGACCTCATCGGCCCGCTGTTCTTGAACGCCCAACATTTGGCTGAGGCGGTGCAAAACGGGATGAGAGCCGAGGGGACATTTATGGCCATCAACAATACGGTGAGCCAAAGCGTGCCGCATTTTCACATGCACGTCGTGCCGCGACGCAAAGGAGATGGCTTGCGAGGCTTTTTCTGGCCACGACGACGATATCGAACCGAGGAGGAACTTCTTGCAGTGCAAAAGATCCTTGCCAGCCGGATGGACGAAGTCACCTTAAATAAATCGGCGAAGTAAGCGACCTTGAACGCGCTTTGCAATCTAACTAGCAGGAGGATGATTCAATGCCAAGGGAAAAAGGCCCGAGAAAATATGATGAAGCTGCGAGTGAGAGTGTCGCAAGCGCCCTGCATCGAGAGAAGCTCGGCATGCTTTATTCCGGCAAAGGCGGAAAAGGCGGGCCAGTCACGTCTCGAAAGCAGGCCATCGCCATAGGCCTTTCGGAAGCGCGCAAGGAAGGCGCCGAAGTGCCGACAAAACCCGGCTATTAGGCGACCGCAGCCAAGGCGAAGTGATTCTCGGCACGAAAAATGCGTTGTGAAATTGCGAGAACCGTATCATTTCTATGCTCATCGAGGTAGGAGCGAAATAATTGATTGCTAATTCCCAAGGAGGGTCTATGTCAGGCAGCTTTTGCGTCAGCATTACTTGTGCGAAGGACAATTGCGACAAGGCCACGATCGGCTTCGCAATGGCCGACGCCGCCGTGGCCTCCGGCAAGGACACGATGGTGTTTCTCAGCAGCGAAGGGGTCCGCCTTGCCCAGAAAGGCTACGCGGACAGCATCAACGAACAGGGATTTCCTCCGCTGAAGCAGTTGATCGACAACTTCGCCAAGGCGGGCGGTAAAATCTACGTGTGCATGATTTGTGCTAAGAACCGCGGTTTGGCGGAGAATGATCTTGTTCGGGGGGCGACGATCCAGGGAGGCAATAAGCTCGTTGAGTTCCTGAGCGGCGGCACTCCTTGCATCACCTATTGAGAGTGGCCGGGGGGGGCGGTTCGCGAACCGCCCCTACAAATTCGAAACGAAAAATGACCCCCGTCGCAAGGGAGAGGGTTTGAGGCTTGTATGAAACTCAATGAATACCGCAAGAAGCGCGACTTTGCTGCGACGCCGGAGCCGCAGGGCGCAGGCAGTGCCGAGAAGAAGGGGAAGGAATCGCTCATTTATGCCGTGCAGAAGCACATGGCTTCACATCTGCACTATGATCTTCGCTTGGAATGGCGCGGCGTACTCCTTTCTTGGGCTGTGCCCAAGGGCCCCTCGCTCGATCCCGACGTGAAGCGCCTGGCGATGCAGACGGAGGATCACCCGGTGGAATATGCCGATTTTGAGGGAGTGATTCCCCCGGGACAATATGGAGCGGGAACGGTAATGCTCTGGGATAAAGGCACCTGGCAACCGGAAAGCGCTGATGTGGACGCTTCATTGAAAGCGGGGGAGATCAAGTTCACGCTTCAGGGGAAGAAACTCCAAGGCTCGTGGGTCTTGGTTCACACCCGGGGCTTTGGGAGCAACCCTGATCGATCCACCTGGCTGCTAATCAAACATCGCGACCAGTATGCATCCACGAAGGATGTGACACTGGAAGAGCCGCGCTCCGTAGCGAGCCAGCGTCTCCTTGCAGAAATCGCACGGGACGGCGGGGGCGACATCGAAAGAGCCTCGATGGGCGATCCGGCTGGCCAGGGGCGAGGCGCAACGAGCGCGAAGGCGGGGCGAGGACGCATCGCCCGGAGAAAGCGGACATTATGACGGACAGAATTCCATTTCGCGTTCAGCCCATGTTGGCAACACTGGTTCCGAAGCCATTCGATACGCCCGGCTGGGTCTACGAGGAGAAGTACGATGGCTTTCGGATCCTCGCTTACAAAGAAGGGGCCAGCGTCAGCCTTCTCTCCAGAAACGGCAAGGACCGCAACCAGACCTACGCGAACATCGCGGCCGCCGTCGCCAAGCTTCCCGACCGCACGCTGCTCCTCGATGGCGAAGTAATCGCCTTCGATGAGCACAAGGTCTCCCGCTTCCAGCTTCTCCAGGAAGGCAAAGTTCCGCCGTTCTACGCGGTCTTCGATTGCCTTTACCAAAACGGGCGTGACTTGCGGGCGGAGCCACTCTCTGCGCGGCGCGGCCCCATGGAGACGGCGATTCGGGGAAGCGAGCGCCTTTTCCCATCTCACCGTCTGGACCAAAACGGGCTCGAGGCCTTCCGGATAGCGAAAACAAAGGGTTACGAGGGAATGGTCGCCAAAGACAACTCGTCTCCATATATCCAAGGGCGCTCCAGGAAGTGGCTGAAATGCAAGGTACACCAGGAGGATGAGTTTGTCATTGGGGGCTACACCAGCCCGGGGGGCTCACGTGAGCATTTCGGCGCTCTCTTGCTCGGCGCATATCAGCGAGGACAGTTGCACTATGCGGGCAAAGTGGGCACGGGGTTTGATAGAAAGCTGCTCGCCTCGCTCTTTCAAAAGTTCCAGCCTTTGGTGCGAAAACAGCCCTCTTTTGTCGATCCCCCGCGGGAGAAGGGGGTGACATACCTCGCCCCACAGCTCGTGGCTCAGATCGCATATGAGGAGCTGACGGATGACAAAAAGTTGCGCCAGCCCGTGTTTTTGGGACTGCGCGACGACAAGAGTGCGAAGGAATGTTTTTTCCCAGGAGAGACGGGATGACAAGCGCAAAACGCATTCAAACGGCCTCGGGTCAGTTGCCCATCGTCGTGTCGCACCCCGACAAGGTCTTCTGGCCTGAGGAGGGCTACACGAAGCTGGACCTGATTGAGTATTACAACGCGATCTTCCCCAAACTCTCACCTTACGTAAAGGATCGCATCTTGACTCTTGAGCGCTGCCCCGATGGAATGGAAGGCGAGTGCTTCTTTCAAAAGCAGATACCCAAGGGCATGCCTCCTGGAACGCCCACCAGGCGGATCGCTCATGAATCCGACGCCGGCGCCGTCACTGATTATGTGGTGGGTGGCTCCTTGACCACACAACTCGCGCTTGCCAACCTGGGTTGCATTCCCGTGCATGTCATGGCAAGCCGCGCCAGTTCGCCCCGCCAGCCCGACTGGGTATGTATTGATATTGATCCCGAGTCCGGAAAGTTCGCAGACGCTGCTCGTGCAGGATTGCATGTCAAAGTCGCCCTGGACGCTTTGAAGCTGGAGTCCTTTGCCAAGACTTCCGGCAGCCGGGGCATGCATGTGCTGGTGCCGATCCGCACGGGACCGGATGCGGACGAAGTTCTCGCCTTCGCCGAGGCATTCGTCGCGCGCTTGGCGTCTGCGTACCCGGATGAATTGACGGTTGAGCATTCGATCGCAGCGCGGCGGGATCGCGTCTACCTGGATCCGTTTCGAAATGGTTTTGGTCAAACCGTCGTGGCGCCTTATTCCGTCCGGCGGCGAGAGAAAGCTCCCATTTCGACCCCTTTGGAATGGTCGGAGGTCAAACCCACGCTGATTCCCTCCGATTTCAACATTGGCAACTTCCACAAACGTCTCGGAAGGCCAGACCCGTGGAAAAACTTCTTTCAGGCCCGCCAGTCGATGAAAGATGTAATGGCCGCATTGAAGAGGCTGTAGAGCGGGGCCTTTCCTGGCGGATTTGAGGACTAAGATTCAAGTCTGCGGTGTAGACTTGACTATACTCTCTCAGGGGCGCCGGAACCAAAGGAGGGATCATGACCGAGCAAACCCGTGTCAGTCACCCGATGTACAACCTACTGCCCACGGAAATCGACGGGTTCGAATCCCTGGCGGAGCTTGCCCTGAATCTGCGCTGGTCGTGGAATCATGCCACCGACGAAATATGGCGGCAGCTTGATCCTAAACTATGGGGGATCACGCATAACCCCTGGGTGGTCCTGCAAACGGTCTCGCGCGACCAGATCGAGCGCGTGTTGGCCGATCCCGTTTATCGCAAAAACCTTGAGGGTTGGGTCCAGGTCAGGCGGAGCGTGCTGACGGAGCCCGCGTGGTTTCAGCAAAATCATGCGCAGAGTCCCTTAACCTGCGTTGCATATTTCAGCATGGAATTCATGTTGAGTGAAGCTTTGCCAATCTACTCGGGCGGTCTTGGCAATGTGGCCGGTGATCAACTCAAAGCCGCCAGCGATCTGGGTGTGCCGGTGGTCGGCGTGGGCCTGCTCTATCAGCAGGGCTATTTTCGCCAGGAGATCGACAAGGATGGAGGACAAGAGGCCCTCTATCCCTATAACGATCCCGGACAGTTGCCGATCACACCCTTGCGCCAACCCAACGGGGAGTGGCTACGTCTGGAACTTAAGTTGCCGGGTTACTCGATCTGGTTCCGCGCTTGGCAGGTCCTGGTCGGTAGGGTAAAGCTTTACCTGCTGGACAGCAATGATGCGGCGAACCTCCCTGTCGATCGGGGGATTACCAGCGAACTGTACGGGGGCGGGTCGGATTTGCGCCTCGAGCAGGAACTGCTGCTCGGGATCGGCGGATGGCGGCTGCTCCGCGCCCTCGGGATCCAACCGGAGGTCTGCCACCTGAATGAAGGCCACGCGGCGTTCGCCGTTCTGGAACGTGCACGCAACTTCATGGAAGAGACGGGGCAGCCCTTCGAAGTGGCACTGGCGGCTACTCGAGCAGGTAATCTCTTCACCACGCACACGGCCGTGGCCGCCGGTTTTGACCGTTTCGATCCTGTCCTCATGGAGCAACACGTTAGGGGGCATGCCGAACAGGATCTCGGCATTACGTTCCACGATTTGATGGCTCTGGGGCGCCAGAACCCGGACGACTCGTCGGAGCCCTTCAACATGGCGCATCTGGCCATTCGCGGGAGCGGCGCAGTGAATGGTGTAAGCCGCTTGCACGGGGAGGTCAGCCGGCGCCTCTTTCTGCCACTGTTTCCGCGCTGGCCGCAGGATGAAATACCCGTTGGACACGTGACCAACGGAGTCCACATGCCCACCTGGGACTCGGCATTGGCCGATGATCTTTGGACAGAAGCCTGTGGAAAGAAACGCTGGCTGGGGACGACGAAAGACTTGGAACAGGACATTCGCAAGATTTCCGACGCCCAGCTTTGGCAATTTCGGACCGCCGCCACCAAGTCTTTTGTGGAGTATGTTCGCGACCGATTATCGCTCGACATGGAGGTAAGACATGCGCCGCCCGAGGAGGTCGAGGCGGCGAAGCATCTCTTCGATCCCAACGCCCTCACGCTGGGCTTTGCCCGCCGCTTTGCGACCTACAAAAGACCGAACTTGCTGCTCCATGACCCGGCGCGACTGCTTCGTCTCTTGACCCATCCGCAGCACCCTGTGCAACTCATCATCGCCGGGAAAGCGCATCCTGCGGACCAGGCGGGACAGGCCATGATTCGGGAATGGATGCATTTCATCTGGCAGCCCGAGGCGCGTCCCCATGTGATTTTCCTCAGTGACTATGACATGCTCTTGACCGAGCAACTAGTGCAGGGCGTGGATGTTTGGATCAACACGCCACGGCGGCCTTGGGAAGCATGCGGGACGAGCGGCATGAAGGTGCTGGTCAACGGCGGCATCAATCTCTCGGAGTTGGACGGCTGGTGGGCGGAGGCCTACACGCCGGAAGTCGGCTGGGCATTGGGGGACGGCCGGGAGCATGGCGACGATCCGGCTTGGGACGCGGCCGAAGCCGAAGCACTTTATGACCTCCTCGAACGGGAAGTGATTCCCGAGTTTTATGCCCGCGACGCGCAAGGTATCCCCGCGGCCTGGGTGGCGCGGATGCGGAATAGCATGGCGAGCTTGACGCCGCGCTTTTCCGCAAACCGCGCCGTGGGCGAATACACTGAGCAACACTACCTCCCGGCTGCAGCCGCCTACCGAAGCCGCGTTGCCGACAAAGGCGCAGTCGGCAAGAACATCGCCGATTGGGAACATGCTCTGAAAGAGAAATGGTCCACCCTTCGCTTTGGCGATGTGAAGGTACAGACCAATGCGGTCCAGCACATCTTTGAGGCCGAGGTGTTCCTCAATGGCCTCGATCCGAACGCTGTGCGAGTCGAGCTGTATGCCGAGGGGGCCAATGGCAGTAGTCCGGTCCGAGAGGAAATGACGCGCGTCCGCCAATTGGCTAGCGCAGACAGCGGCCACGCTTATGTCGCCCAGGTGCCCGCGACCCGTCCGGCTACCGATTACACGGCGCGAGCGATCCCGCACTGCAACGGCGTTGCAGTCCCACTGGAAGTTGACCGAATCCTTTGGCAACGATGATTTGATTTCCAATGGCGGACGGGTAAGGAAACTCAACGCCTCCCAGTTAAAGGGTACCTTTCGTCGGCAATCGATGGTGCCAGCCTTGAGTATCTGCACCAGGAAGTCCATCGACAGAAGGGATGATCGGTTGGGCCAACGAGCGTGTCGGCCCACCGAAATGCCTCGAGCGGTACCATTCGAGGGGGCTCGGCACATCATGCAAGTTTAGTGACCAGATATGGTCATGTGACCGGATGATATGACCACAAGCCGTCAGATTACCCCCAGCTAAATCCGATTCATCCGCAACCTAACCTGCCTGTTCCTTGGCGATTGCGTATGTTCCGCCGAATTCCGAGATTTGGCAGCGTGGATGCTAGCTCGTTGGTGGCAGAGGAGCATGAGGGCAGAGGAGCATGAGGTTGCTCAGAATAACTGTTCAAAAGGGGTCTAGTCCATCAACACTAAAGCTGGAAGGCAAACTGGTTGGGCCCTGGGTGGAAGAATTGGAGAGAATCTGGCGTACCAGGAGCGTCAGCGAAAACGTCCTCATCGATTTGTTTGACGTGAATTTTGTCGACGCCTCGGGAAAGGATCTTCTGGCGCAGATGTACCAAGGAGGAGCTCATTTCTTGGCCGATACACCTTTAATGAGGCAAGTCGTCCAGGAGGTTATGGGTCGCGCGGCGTAAGGTTCCAAGTGCAGAAAGTAATGCGTGGGTCAAGGTATCTGAGGGAATACGGAGTACTTAACAAGGAGAAGCGCTATGAAAAATGACAGGGAATTACAGATCGATGTTCTCGATGAACTCAGGTGGGAGCCGGGTGTGAATGCCACGGACATCGGGGCCACGGTCAAGGATGGGGTCGTGACGCTCGAAGGTACAGTGAGTAGCTTTGCTGAAAAGTGGGCCGCCGAAAAGGCGGTGAAACGCCTGCCAGGTGTTAAAGCGCTGGCCGTCGAGCTTAACGTGAAGCTTCCGGGCTCCAGTGAGCGCACCGACTCGGACATCGCCCAGGCCGCAAAGAACGCTTTGAAGTGGGACGTCCTAGTGCCCTATGATCGAATTAAGGTAACCGTAGAAAAAGGGTTCCTTGTTCTGGAAGGCGAGGTTGACCGGGATTACCAGAGGTCGGCTGCCAAGCAAGCTGTCCAATACCTGATGGGAGTAAAGGGCGTAGCCAACGAGATCACCATTAAGCCGAGCGTGGCACCCACCGAGGTCAAGAACAAGATCGAAGCGGCTTTTAAGCGCAACGCGATTCTTGATGCGAACCAGATCAAGGTGCATGCCGACGGGGGTAAGGTGACGCTAAGCGGCAGCGTTCATTCTTGGGCGGAGCGGGAAGAAGCGGAGAACGCCGCCTGGGCCGCGCCAGGGGTAAGCGAAGTGAAGGACCTTATCGCGGTCACATACTGAGGCGCATGCGACCTGGGGCATCCGAGGCACAAGTAATGCAGGTCTGAGTTGCAGCGGGTATCTTGTTAGGACGGCAAGGGCAAAAAGCCTGTTCAAACCGACTCTGCTTGGGGTGGATCAGTTAAATATGGAAGACGAAAGGAAACTCTCAATTAGTGCCAATGTTGGACAGGGCATAGGGTCAGCCGAAACCGAGGAGGGTGCACGAGCCAGGCCGGGAGCGGCTCCGCAAGTTGCTTCGGCTTCGTCACCCGTTGCCGGCGTTGCTGAACTTACAGCCACGATTCAAAGGCTCCAGGCCGAAAAGAAGGAGCTTTACGATCGGTTGTTACGAAAGCAGGCTGACCTCGAGAACTTGCGCAAACGGATGGAGCGCGAAAAAGAAGAATATCGCCAGCATGCTAACGCGGATCTGATCCGGGCTCTTTTGCCTTCGCTCGACGGCATTGAGCGCGCCTTAAAGCACCGCGACGCGTGTGTCCCGCGCGAATTTTATAAGGGTTTGGAACTGATTTACCAAGGACTATTGGATGTGCTGAAGCGTTACGGCCTGGAACCGATCGAAGCCGTGGGTCAGATATTTGATCCGCACCTTCACCAAGCAGTTGGGACTGTAGAAGACGCGCAGCGGCGTGACCATGAAATCGTGGAGGAACTGCTTCGGGGATATAAGCTGAAACGCCGCCTCCTGCGACCTTCCATGGTTAAGGTCGCCGTGACGACGAAAAGGGATGACCCGTTATCGGACGGAATAAATCCATCAAAAAGGAACTAACGGGTTTCTGAATGGGGGCGAAGAGGACGGGACTTCTGCACGGCATGCTGCCATCTGGAGTGCAAATTTACGGTCGCGAACGAGTTGGTAATGGTGAGGCGTGATGAATATTAACTCAAACATGATTAGCGGGTACTCTCGCGAAGACCGCGAAGAGCAGATTGCGGCGATGCGACGTCTGAGCAAAAAGCAGCGGAACGACAACCTGGTCCGGCCGAAGTCTCTGATCGATGCATTGGCCAAGCCGGAGCCGCCGTCGGCGGCAGAGATCAAGCCTCTGGCCGAAATCGAGTATGGCAGCCCAGTCACGAGTCTCTATCTGAGAATGGATCCGGAGAATGCCGCGCCGCCAGGGAAGGCCCTGGTTCGAGTCTTCCACTCGCTCAAGACGCGCGCTCTCGAAGAGCAAAAAGATTTCATCGAGGCGCTTCCGAAGCGGCAGAAGGAAATCCTCAACGACGATCTAAAGGAGATAGAGGTTCTCCTCGCAGAGTATATTGTTCCTGGCGGCCCTCGGTCGCTCATCATCCTCAAATCCGGCGAGCAGTTGAATCGGGTTTTCGGGCTGCCGGTGTGGACAATCAACGCCTTGATGATCGGTGGCGACCCTCACATAGCTCCCTTGGAAGCTGTCCTGGAAGAAAACGAAAAGGTCCTATTCGTGGAGGTCTCCATCGGCGAAAGCTGTCTGCTGGTCTACCATCTCGGGTATCAGGAGGCTGACCGGATCACGACCCCTGTCCCGAAGAAGACAGGGGAGCCGCCATTCAAGCGAAACGAACTGCGTCGGCTAACTCATCTGCAATGGCATCTCAAGGCCACGGCGACCAGGGCCTATTACCTTTTTCTGGAACGTTCCTGCACCGGCTTGATCCTCATGGGGGAGAAGCAGGTCCTATCGGTGCAGGAAGAGTTTTTGCATGAAACGCTGAGAGCGAACATCATCAGCCGCATCTATGCCTCACCGGCCGCGGACCCTCGCGATCGCAACGAACTGATCGAAACCGCGCTTCGTGACCACAAGGCCGCGCGCGAAGTAAAGGCGATTGAAGATCTGGGCCAATACAAACCGGAAGAACAATTGGTTTTCGGCCTTCGCGATGTGATCGAGGCTTTGAACTCGCTCCTGGTACGAAAGCTTGTCATCGGAGAGAACCTTCAGCAGAAAGGTTACGTCTGCAAAGCCCATCACTACCTGTCATTGGAAGAAACCGGTTGCCCTTTTTGTGGCGCGAAACTCCTTCCAGCAGAGACCATCGTAGATGAGATGATTGAGATTGCGTACCTTCATGGTGTCAGCATCAGGGTCATCGAACATCGCCAGGACCTTCTCACCCGGTACGATGGGGTTGCCGCCGTAACTTATCCCCACCTGGCCCAAGCCTGAGCGGCTACCACTTCGCGATTCCGTGTCGTCAGATGACCGTATGAGGTCATGCGGCCCGTGATTTCACCGGCTTCCCCCTTGCCTCGCATTTGCTCGTTTCCAGCCTAACCTCGCTGTGGCAAACGGCTTCTGGCAACCTCCAACACCGATACGAATCTGGCAATCCAAATGCTCATTCATGAACATGTGGAGGAGATTGGATGTATATCTTGCTCGAATATATTACATGCGTGGTTTTGGTCGCTGGCGCAGTGGCTACGCTCATGGCGGTGGGTTGGGCATGTGTAACTTTAGTTCAGGTTCTCTGTTGGGCTGCAGGTCGTCTATTGCCGCGATCTTCACTTGCAGCGTTGAGGTTGGGCCGTTCGCTATTCGTTGGTGGGGATAACCGGGTTGCCGTGAGAATTAGCGCTTCAGAAGCGCAAGCCGGTCGTGTCCCACTGTCGGTCCCGAATCGCCACGCGCAGAGACATGATTGGCGGAATGAACTGTAGGCATTGAATCGGGCAAGATTTCCATAATCCGGTGCCGAGCATATTGGAGACTCATTATGGCATTAGCATCCTCTTCCCGACAGACGGCAAGACCATTGCTGCCTAGAGACTGGGCCAGAATCCTTCTTGTGAACAAAGACCCGCAGGATCTTACTTATTACCGGAAAATTCTTCAAAAACTGGGGTGCGAGGTGCGAGCCAGTTCGTCGTTCGCCGAGGGAGTGCAATGCCTCGAGCGCGAGCCGTTTGACCTGATCATTCTGGACCAAGGGAGTAATAGGTTCGAAGGACAGGAGGTGCTCGCGCAGGCCATGGAAGTCGACGTGGAGCTGCGAGTGTTGGTGCTGGCGCCGTCCTACGACAAAGGCTGCCATCTGGAAGCAATGCAGGCGGGAGCCTTGGATTATCTTGAGGGACCCTAGGGCGCCGCGGAAGTTACTGCTCTCGTGGAAACGTTTATGCCGCGCCGGAGCGGAGCGCGCGGGATCTCGGTAAATCGGGTCACGGGCAAGAAACCGAGGAAAGAAATTGTGAGTATAGCGAAATCTAATTAATGTGGGCCCGGGAGAGTGTGCGACATGAGAGTGCAAGGAAAAGTTGCAATCGTGACGGGCGGCGGCGCTGGCATTGGCCGTTCCGCCTGCCTGTTGCTTGCCCGAGAAGGAGCAAACGTCGCGGTTACGGATGTTAGCGATAACGACGGCATGCAAACAGTCGAGGCGATCAAGCGTGCCCGGGGCACGGCCGAGTACTGGCACCTGGATGTGACCAGGGAGAACGAGGTTATGCACGCGTTCGCTGAAATTAAGGCCGAATTCGAGAGAATCGATGTGCTGGTCAACAATGCCGGGATCGGCGGAGTCAATAAACCCACGCATGAAGTCACGGAAGCGGAGTGGGACCAGCTCATGGCGGTGAACGTCAAGGGTGTGTTCTTTTGCGTCAAACACGTCATCCCCTATATGAAGAAGGACGGGGGTGGGAGCATCATTAACCTCTCATCGATCTATGGGCTCGTCGGCGCCGGTGACGTTCCCCCCTACCACGCCTCCAAGGGTGCAGTGCGCCTCATGACCAAAAACGACGCTCTTCTGTACGCTGCCGACAAGATTAGGGTGAACTCCGTGCATCCAGGTTTTATCTGGACGCCGCTTGTCGAAAAGTTGGGCAACGAGTTGCCGGGCGGGGCGGCGGGATATCGCAAACTTCTCGATTCCAAGCATCCTATAGGCCACGTCGGCGAACCGGACGACGTCGCTTGGGCCATTGTCTACCTCGCCTCGGATGAATCCAAATTCATGACCGGCAGCGAGCTCATTATTGACGGCGGCTACACAGCTCAGTGATACTCTGCAATAGGCCCAGCGACATCGTCAGTCAGGGGCCGGCCGGGGAGGGTAAAGTGAACTATTCGCAGCAATTCAAAGTGCCGCCTGGCGCTAATGTGAAGCTCAAAGATATCGACCCTGAGTTCACGGACGGTTACAAAAGTCATGATGCGGCGGACGAGGATATTGCACAATTCCTGAATCGGCTGCAAGAACTCCAGGTGTTGCTCTACGCGCAACGACAGCAATCGCTTCTGATCTGTCTTCAGGCAGTGGATACCGGGGGAAAGGACGGGACGATCAGCCACGTCTTGGGGGCCATGAACCCTCAGGGCTGCCGGGTGGCGGCTTTCCGCCAGCCCACCGCTGAGGAACTAGCCCACGACTTCCTATGGCGGGCACACCGGGCCACGCCTGCCAGGGGAGAAGTTGTGATCTTCAATCGCACTTATTATGAGGATCTGCTGATTGTCCGGGTCCACAATTTGGTGCCAAAGGACATTTGGAGTCGCCGCTATGACCTGATCAACGCTTTTGAGCGGGGCCTCATCGACCACGATACCCACCTCCTCAAGTTCTACTTGCACATCTCTAAAGAGGAGCAATTGAAACGCTTCGCAGAGCGGCTGGATGACCCCAGCAAGCAGTGGAAGATCAGCGAGGCCGACTACAAGGAGCGACCCCTTTGGGATAGTTACGTTTCAGCTTATGAGGACGTCTTATCCCGGTGCAGCACTGAAGATGCACCCTGGTTCATCATTCCCGCCAACCACAAGTGGTTCCGGAACCTTGCCGTGGCCCGGATCGTCGTAGAACAACTGGAAGCGCTGAACATGAAATACCCCAAGCCCACGGTCGATATCGAACGCATTCGCCGTCAGTATCACGCAGCGAAGGAAGCATAGGCGAGGAAGCAGGGCATGATGAGAGCCGGAAGAGCTTTGGTGGCAATCGCTGATCGCGGAAACCGGGAAGCCCTTATTCAGGTTCTTGCCATGTGCGGACTTGAGCCGATTTCTTGTTCGACCCTGGGCGAGGTCAGGGCGATCCTGGCATCAGAAGCGGATGACGTTGTGTTTTGTGACAGGGCGTTTGCCGATGGTTGCTTCGATGATTTTCCCCGTGCCATTAGTTCCGGGAAGTTAAGAACCCCTGTGATTGTGTGCTCGCGGCTCTATGACCCGGCCGTCTATTTGGACGTAATGAATCGCGGGGCGTTTGACTTTATTGTCTACCCTTATCGGACCGACGAGGTGCGGTGGATTCTCGACACCGCGTTCCGCAGATCTTCTATGTCGGCGACCGTGCGCAAGGTGAATCCTCAGCGCGCAATTTCTGCCTAAATGAGCAGACATGTTACGGATTGAGCGAATTCTTTGCCCCGTTGATTTCTCTGAATCCTCAGTGAATGCGTACGACTACGCGGAGTCGCTGGCGCGGCATTATCAGGCTAAGCTGTTCTTGAACCATGTCGTCGATTTTGATCTTCCTCCCTACGAGTATTACGCTCTATCGACCGACCTCGAGGAGGTCTACCGGAAGACTTGCGCCGACGCTCAGGACCAGTTACTACAGTTGGCGAAGTCGCATTCGAAAAACGGCGTTCAGCCTGAGTGCCTCGTGCAAGAGGGTGCGGTGACGGAATCGATCCTCTCCTTTGCCGAGGCACAAGGAGTGGACCTCATCGTGATGGGGGCGCACGGGCGCAAGGGATTTGACCGTGCTATGCTGGGGTCGGTGGCGGAAAAGGTGTTGCGGAAGGCCCACTGTCCTGTGCTGGTGGTCGGGAAGCCGAAGCACGATTTTATCAGCCCGGGAAGTGCACAGGAGCCGATCCAGTTGCACAAGATTCTTTTCTGCACGGATTTTTCGGAGCATGCGCATCGGGCTTTAGAGTACGCGCTCTCGGCAGCGGCGGATTACCATGCCGAGCTCACCCTGCTCCACGTGTTGGAGAACATCCCAAGTTCGGCCGACATTGAAGAGGCAATTGCGACAGCAACAAGGCAACTTGATGAACTGATTCCGCCGGAGGGGGTCAAAGCCGGCAAGATCAAGACCCTGGTGCGAATCGGCAGGGCCTACCAACAGATCGTCGAACTTGCCTTGGAGACATCGGCTGACTTATTGATCATGGCGGTACATGGGCGCCATGCCTTGGACCTTGCGGTATTTGGTTCGACAACTTATCGCGTGATCCAGTTAGGACCTTGCCCGGTTTTAGCAGTTCATGGCTGAAGGCGCGGAGCCCAATGCATGCAGGCATTGCCGAATCCTAGTTTCATGAAACGCCTCTGCCGAAAGAAAGGGGGAGCTCGTGCCGTCAGCCGTTGAGACTCTTGGTCTGACTCGCCACTTTGGGTCGGTGACTGCGGTGAGCGAGTTGTCATTGAGTGTCGCCGCTTGCTCAATTTTCGGCCTATTGGGCCCCAATGGCGCCGGTAAAACCACGACCATCAAAATGCTGACCACCATGCTTCCGCCGACCGCCGGTACGGCAAAGGTGTCCGGGTTTGATACGGTTCGCCGGCCCGTCGATGTCCGGCGCAGCATTGGATACGTGTCACAGATGCTTTCGGCCGACGGGGCACTGACCGGGTACGAGAACCTTTTGTTGTTTGCCAGGCTGTATGGGATTCAGCACCGCTTGCGCCGCCAACGCATCCTCGACGCCCTGGAGTTCATGGCCCTGACTGAATCTGCCAATATGATTGTACGTAACTATTCTGGTGGCATGATCAGGCGGCTGGAGATTGCCCAATCGATGCTGCACCGGCCGGCGGTCCTTTTTCTGGATGAGCCGACGATCGGATTGGACCCGGTGGCGCGGCATGCAGTGTGGGGGCATCTTCGCGGGCTGCGCGACCAGTATGGAACCACTATCCTGATGACGACCCATGACATGGAAGAGGCGGATGAGCTCTGTGAGACCATCGCCATCATGAACCTTGGCCGGGTGGTGGCGATAGGTTCACCCGCCACCCTGAAGGCCTCGGTAGGGCCGCAGGCAAACCTGGACGATGTCTTCATTCATTATGCTGGAGGTTCAATTGAGTATGGAGGGAACTACCGAGACACCGCCCAGATGCGCCGTACCGCCAGCCGTCTCAGCTAAGGAGTCGGCTATCCCGGCCTTCGTGCGCGACACGCTGGCGCTGGCGGATGTTGAGCTCCGGAAACTCAAGCGCGACCCACTTGAACTCCTTACCCGGGCGATCCAGCCGGCGTTGTGGCTGCTGATATTCGGTCAAGTCATGGGCCGGATAAAGGCCATCCCCACCGGCAACCAGACCTATCTTACGTTTATGGTGCCGGGAATCTTGGCCCAGAGTGTCCTCTTCATCGCCATCTTCTATGGCATTAGCGTAATCTGGGAACGTGACCTCGGCATTCTTCAAAAGTTGCTGGTGACGCCGGCGCCACGCAGTGCCTTGGTCCTCGGCAAGGCCCTGTCTGCAGGAGTGCGGGGATTATCCCAAGGTTTCATCATCTATCTGCTGGCCATCGCGCTCCGAATCCCTCTGCGCTTCAAGGTCGGGCCGATCCTGGGTGTCGCGGGATTCATCATTCTGGGCTCCGCGCTGTTTTCCACTTTCTCGCTGGCAGTGGCCTGTGTCGTGAGGACGCGGGAACGCTTCATGGGCGTCGGGCAGGTGCTCACCATGCCGCTTTTTTTCACCAGCAATGCCATTTATCCTTTGAGCATTATGCCGCCGTGGCTGCGCGCCCTGGCTAAAGTCAACCCGCTGAGTTACCAGGTTGACGCCCTACGCATCCTGATGGTTCAGGGAGGAGAGCCCGTATTCGGGCTGGGCAAAGACTTCACGGTACTGCTCCTTGGTCTGGTGATACTTGTCCTAATAACGGCGAGACTTTATCCGAACGTAGTCCGCTGACCCGTCCCAGGGATTCAAGCATGCGCTGACTGCGGCCATATTTTGTGGCGCAAGGAGCCTTTATGAGAGCGATGGTAGTAGGAAAGCGCGCTCCGGTCGAAACATCTCCTCTGGAGCTGATTGATCTGCCGATCCCCGAGCCGGGAAAACGCGAGGTTTTAATTCGGGTCGAAGTGTGTGGCGTGTGCCGCACGGACCTCCATGTTGTGGAAGGCGATTTGCCGCCGCACAAGGAGAGGATAGTCCCCGGCCATGAGATCGTCGGGCACGTAGAGCGGATGGGGCCGGAGGCGACGCGCTTTCGGGCCGGCGACCGGGTGGGCGCAGCTTGGCTGCATGCATCCTGCGGCGTGTGCCCTTACTGCCGCCGGGGCGATGAAAACCTTTGTGTGGCGCCCCTCTTCACCGGCTACGATGTCGACGGCGGCTATGCGGAATTCATGACCGCCTCGGAAGATTTCATCTATCCCATTCCCGCAGGCGTTTCCTCCCGGGAGGCTGCCCCATTCTTATGCGCGGGCATCATTGGTTATCGCGCATTACGTCGCAGCAACGTTAAGAAAGGAGAAGCGCTGGGTCTTTACGGCTTCGGAGCATCGGCACACATCGTGATTCAAATAGCTCTTCACTGGGGATGCAAGGTCTACGTCTGCACTCGAGACGAGCGACACCAGGAGATGGCACGAGGGATGGGAGCAACCTGGGTCGGCTCGGAGGCCGCCATCCCCCCCGTGAAACTCAATAGCAGCATTCTCTTCGCTCCGGCGGGAGAACTGGTACCGGTGGCGCTGGCAGCGCTGGATCGAGGTGGCACGCTGGCTCTGGCCGGCATCCACATGACCCCCATACCCGGTATGGACTACCAGCAGTATCTTTTTCTGGAGCGGGACCTGCGGAGTGTCACCGCCAACACGCGGGAAGATGGCCGTTCCCTCCTGGATCTGACGGTGTCTGTCCCGTTACACACCACGACCCAGGAGTTCTCCCTGGCCCAAGCCAACAATGCCCTTCAGATGCTGAAACACGATCGCATAAACGGCGCTGCCGTGCTGCGGATCTGAGGTTTTGATCCATGACGCTTGGGGACACACTGATCTCAGTCTGGCAACAGTCGCTGGCCGATGGCCAGGAAGAAGTTCATCTGGGACAGGAATCTTACCCGGTCACCATAATTCGCGCTAAGCAACTCCGGAGCGTGTATTTCAGTTACGGCGAACTGCGTATTATCGGTATTGAACAGAATCCCGCAACGAGTTCGCGGTGGGCCGCCTTGGCGCGAGAGGGAAATCGGATTATGCAATTCCGCTGCCAGGCTCGCTATGTCGCCAACGTCTGCGAAGGCAAGTTGGTACAATATCCGGCATGGAGGGCCCTGGCATTGCCGGACTGAGGCAGGGGGCGGGATTCTCCCCTGAATTCATCTTGGGTAACTGTTCCGGTCCCTCTTTCTTGGGCGCAGGATCGCTCGACCACTCGAAAGCTCAATGCGTTCACAACTGGAGCCAAAGATCCAAGCGCTTGAAGCCGAGCTTTCGTCCGCGTGAATCTACTGGTGTTTGGGGGCGGGAGGGAAACCTTTCAGGGTCTTGGCTATGAGATCGTCGACTTTAATTCTCAGATTGTTCAAAGCCTTCTGAGGATCCTGAATCTTCTCCGAGGCGCGCGCTGTCCAAATGACCCTCCCCGAGCCAACATCCGTCACCGTAAGCTTCAATTTGGCAAGTACGTAAGTCCACACGGCGGGGGGAATGCCCTCGATGCCGACCTGACCAAATTCGGGGCCAGGCGGCACTCCATAGAGCATGTCGGGTTGCGCCGAGGTGTCGGCCTTGAGGAGAGAACCTGCTTCATACTGGACAATGAAGTCCGGATGATTCTCGTCAAGGAGAAAGCCCTTGGCCTGCAAGTGACGGTTGATCGATTCCACCAGAACCTTGTCAATATGGTCTTGGACTTTCGGAGTCTGATGCGTAAGGAGATAGTTCTTTCCGGTGGCATAACGCTGGTAACGCGCAAAATCGTTTGACTTGTCGTAATCAGACTTAATCTTGATCTTCCGGGCAGAGATCGACGCACAGGAAAGCAGGAATATTACCCCGCCGAGTGCCAAGCACCGAAGGCCTGTTTTCATAGAGGCGCTTTTCCCCCCAGTGGCGGTGAACTGGCCAAAATTTTGTAGCACCACAAGTAAGAGAGTCTACATCACAGCTTGGGGCTGTGAAACTGGATTTGGTGAAACTGCGGCCCTCCTGATGTCGTAATCTGCCCGCCATTGCTCGCATCCGAAAGGACAGTTCAAACTCGACTAACCATCGAACCACGCTGATGGTCGCCGGTCATATTTCACGAAGGTCACGAATTCGCGAAGTCATCGTGATCTTACGATCCGCGATCTCGAACGTTTTCAGGAGATTAGGTGTGGCCCTCGTATTGCTGTCGGGCAGGATGCGGGGGTCAAACAATCGGGCGGTAAAGCAAGAGTCCGATACCTGAGGGAGGCCGTATGAGCGCGGATGCAACTATTCACTCTGGCAAGTGGGACTCCTCAGAGGAGATGATCGATGGCAAGGCTGGAGCGGATTTTCTTCGCCATAGGGTTTGGGCTCCTGGTGCTTTGGGGAACCGGAACGCTTGACAGTATCGTTTTCTCGCACGCGGCGATCGCAAAGTTCGAGGCGGATCAGGCCACGGAAGCCGGCAGCAGCACATTGGAAGTGCGCGGCCCGTCTTCTGCCACCGAAGCTGGCTTTGCGTTCTGGCCGATTAAGCGAGCTCAGGCTTACAAAGACAGCCTTTTGGAGAAGGTTGATCCTCCTCTCGCGGTTCTGCGCATTCCCAAAATTCACCTTGAAGTTCCCGTGTTTAATGGTACGGACGACCTCACGCTGAACCGTGGTGTCGGGCGCATTTGTGGGACCGCGCAAATCGGTGCGGGCGGCAATCTCGGCATCGCGGGCCACCGTGACGGTTTTTTTAGCGGCCTCCAAGACGTGGCACGTGGCGATGTTATCGAACTCGCGCGCCCCGGCCAGATCGATGTCTATATTATTGACGGGATTCAGATCGCTGAGCCCGAAGACGTATCGGTCCTGAAGTCGACGCCGACGCCTTCGCTGACCCTGGTCACCTGCTTTCCTTTTCATTATGTCGGAAGCGCCCCGAAGCGTTACATCGTCAGGGCGTTACTCTGGAGTTTTACCCCATCGAAAGACGGTGCAAGCAAGGACTCGATTTCGACGGGCAATAAATCCAACAAGGAGAATGAAAAATGAACACAGTAAGCTTCTCAAGAACGATCGTACGCAATCTGCTGGGCGCAGGCTTTATCTGCATTGCGTTCGCTCTCGTCACCCACGCGCAAGTGCAAACTGTGACCGCGGAAGAAAGTGCCACACCGACACGGCAGGTTACGATACGGCGCGGCGAAGTGGTTTATGTTTCCGGGAACAACCTTGTGATCAAGGGAGAAGACGGGACAATCAGGGCTTTCGATGATGTTCCAGACAGGGTAAGGGTCAACGTTGAAGGCCAGCGGCTTTCGGTCGCCGATCTTCGCCCGGGGATGATAGTCGAGCGGATCACGATTACCACGACAACTCCGAAAATCATCACCACCATCAAGACCGTGACCGGCACCGTGTGGAGCGTGGTTCCCCCGACCTCCGTCGTCCTAACTCTGGAAGACGGTAAGAATCAGCAATTCAACATTCCAAAGGGCACAAAATTCACGGTCGATGGACAACCGACGGATGCATTTTCTCTAAAGCCGGGCATGAAAGTTTCGGCCACAGCCGTCACGGAAGTTCCTGAAACCGTGGTTACAAAGAGGAGTAGGAATTTCGGGCAAATGCCACCGCTCACCGAAACTATCAATCCCGATTTTGCGCTCATCATCGTGCCGGTGGAGGTTCCTCCCACAGAGACAGCCGAGACAGCTCCGGCAGAAACTACTCCTACCCAACTACCCAAGACCGGAAGCTCATTGCCGCTCATCGGATTGCTCGGTGGAGTCTTCTGTTCTCTCGCTCTTGGGCTGAAGGCGAGGCGCGCATATCGTTATTGCCCGATCGTTTCTCGAATGCGACAGGATTGAGGTTCTGCTTCATTGCCGCCTGCGAACAAGCACTACTGTGGACCGGGGTCCGACACGGTAATTCAAGTCGTGGAGCATTGGCTCGGATCCCGGCTCACAGATGTCTTGTGGGCTGGCAAGACTCGTGTCGACCACGCGGAACCATTCTTGCGGCTTTCCCTCCTGGACAGCAAATGTCAAGGTTTGCCAGTAGGCGTTGAGCATTACGTAGATGTCGTCGTCGTTCTGGGACGCGCCGTGCAGACACCAGGCCAGAGTGTGGGAGTCAAAGGAGAGGTCCGGCGCTTCGGCAACTCCATACCAACGCACGTCATCGCGCCAGAACCGGCTGCGCCCCAGGGAGGGGTGAGACTTGCGGAAGGCAATCATGTTTTTGAAAAAGCGAAAGATTTCGCGGTTCTTGCCGAGTAGATCCCAATCGAGCCACGTTGTTTCGTTATTCTGATTGTAGGGATTATTATTGCCCCTCTGCGTATTCATGAATTCATCCCCGGCGCAGAACATGGGAGTGCCGTTGGAGAGAAACAGGAGGCAGCAGAAATTCTTCACCTGACGCTTGCGGAGGTCCGCAACCTCAGACGGAACGTTTTCGTCACCCTCCCAACCGCAATTCCAGCTCAGGTTGTAATCCGATCCGTCGGTATTGTGGTGCCCGTTCACTTCGTTGTGCTTCTGGTTGTAGGAGACCAAATCGTAAAGGCTGAAGCCATCGTGGCAGGTGATGAAGTTCACGCTCTGATAGGCGTGGTAGGCGTTCATGATGTCGTCGGGGAAGAGGTCGCTGCTGCCGTAGATGCGAGTCATGGCGGCGGGAGCCATTCCCGGGTCGCCTTTGACAAAGGCCCGCAAGTCATCGCGGAATTTGCCGTTCCACTGCAGCCAGGGAAGGCCGGGGAAGCTTCGACCCAATTCATAGCTGGCGAGATCCCAGGCTTCCGCAATCAGGCGCCTTGCTGCCAGCCCCTGAGCTTCGCCGATTTCGGCAATCACCGGAGGATCGTTGAGGTTGATGGAGCCGTCTTCATTGCGGGTGAAAATCGACGCCAAGTCAAATCGAAATCCGTCCACGTGCATCTCTTGTGCCCAGAAGTTCAAGCTGTCGACAATCATCTTGCGGACGTAACGGTTCGCGCAGTTCAGGATGTTTCCCGCACCGGTGTCGTTGCGATAGTGGATTCCGTCAGGCTCCAGCAGGTAATAAGTGTCATTATCAATCCCCCGGTAACTGTACGTAGGACCCGTCTCGTCTCCCTCCGCCGTGTGGTTATAAACGGCATCGAGAATCACTTCAATGTCGGCCGCATGGAGGGCCTTAACCATGCCCCTGAATTCATTGCACGCTTCTTCCGAGGATTGGGCAATCGCATATTCGTGATGGGGAGAGAAGAAATTTAGTGGCATATATCCCCAGTAACTGCCTTCCTGGGAATCCTGCTGGAACACCGGGAGCAGCTCGATTGCCGTAACTCCCAACTCCTTCAGGTAGGGGATCTTCTGGATCAGTCCCGCATAAGTCCCCCTTTGTTCGGCGGGCACACCGGAGTTTGCCCTCATGGTGAAGCCTCTTATGTGCATTTCGTAGATGACGGTATCCGAGGTATGGACTGGCTGCCGATCCCCGGTCCAATCGAACTCGCGGTCGGTCACCATCACCCCGAGTGGCGCTCGACCGGCATTGCTCCCCGGATTGCGCGCCGCCTCACGGCTGAAATGGGGTGGGCGGAATAAGGCTCCGGCGTACGGATCAAAGAGTATCTTCGCATCGTCGAATCGGTGGCCCGCTCCCGGCTCATTGAGACCGGCCACCCGGTAAGCGTAGTATCGCGCCCCGGAGACTGCTGCGGCTTTTAATCGGCAGTGCCATACCCGCCCGGACTTGTTGATAAGGGGATTCAACCGGTATTCATGGAGCGGCTCAAAGTACTCGTTGGATGAGTACAGAAGGAGCGTAACGTCGGTGGCATACTTAGAATAAAGAGAAAAGTTGAACGCTTGCTCTTTCTCGATCCATGTCACTCCTAGCGGAGACGGCGAACCTTCTGTTGAGTACCATTCGTCCATATAAGCCCCATCAAGAACGCGCTACCTCGAAATGACCTTCATTCAAGCGAGAAAATCTTTGATCGGAAACGCCGCCCTGACAAGCAACGTTCCGCCATCCCCGACCTATCTGTCTGTCCGGTGGTCGCATGGCATTGGTAAGGCCGTCTTCTGCGTGCTTACAGTCCGGAGCCACTTTCACCCAACCCTGGGTTCGACGAATCTTTCTAGTGGGCCAAACGATGCTGCTTACGCATCGAACCATAGTGCTCTATTCAGGGCAGGTCGCCAAAAAGTAACATTAAGAGTTTGGCACATCACAGATGCGCTTTCAAACCCTGGTCGATTTCGTCAGGAGCCAAGGCCACTCAAGCGTTGGCCGAGCTTGACAGGAACGCCAACGAACACCCAGGGACTTTTGGAACACCGGCGCTGAACTGACCTAGTACTTAGTTGCATAGAATAGCGATATATGGTAGTGTGGCTCGTATGAGCAAACGAGCCACCGTGGTGATTTTGAGTTCCGAAGATCGTCTCACCTTGGAGCGCTGGGTGCACTCCGGTAAGAC
>Ga0326727_10002941_pt1 | contig 56086 bp, 52 predicted proteins | sample MB2enrmetagenome_FD_207643 | JGI IMG/M metagenome (GOLD analysis project Ga0326727, IMG submission 207643) | Lab enriched peat soil microbial communities from McLean, Ithaca, NY, United States - MB29MY | ecosystem: Environmental > Terrestrial > Soil > Wetlands > Peat | place: USA: New York...
CCCCAGGTCAAGAACACGGGAGCCCGGTTCTATAATCGAATAAATTATACTATAATCCAGATGAATATTTTCAACTGCCATAATTTTTCACCACCATGTAGCCATTAAAGGTTTTATCCAAAAAATGTTTTATCAGAGTTGTCTGCTCTTCTATTTCCACCAGAAAGGCGTCATGGCCGTACGTTGAGGAAAGTTCACAGTATGTTGCATCCACGTGTCTCCTTTTCAGCAGACGAACAATGTCTTGGGATTGATAGGCCGGGTAGAGCCAGTCAGATTTGAAGGAAATAATCAGGAAACGCGTATCAATCGATTTCCCTGCCGGAATTAATCTGCTTCCCGACAGATCAAAGTAATCTATCGCTTTTGTGATATAGAGATAGGAATTGGCGTCGAAGCGCTTCACAAAGTTTGCTCCCCGGTAATGCAGATAACCTTCTACCTCAAAATCGGGGTCAAACCCAAAACTGAATTGATCTTTCTTCAAGCGCCGGGAAAATTTTTTCTCCATGGATTGATCGCTCATGAATGTGATATGGCCGATCATGCGTGCGACAGACAATCCCTTCTCGGGCTGGCCGTACTCATAGTAGTTTCCTTCCCGCCATGCCGGATCGGCCATGATGGACTGCCGGATAACTTCATTGAAGGCAATCTGCTGGGGCGAGTGCTTCAACGTCGTAGCAATAGGGATAGCCGCTTTCACACGATTCGGGTAAGAGGCTACCCACTGGAGAACCTGCATGCCTCCCATGGATCCACCGGCGACGCATAACAATTTTTCAATTCCTAAATAATCAATCAGATGACGCTGAGCATGAACCATATCGGCAACGGTAATAAAAGGGAAATCAAGGGCATATGGTTTTCCCGTCGTCTGATTTACAGAAGACGGCCCCGTGGAACCTTTGCACCCACCGATAACATTTGAACATATAACGAAATACCGATTTGTATCAAAGGCCTTGCCCGGACCGATCATGTCATCCCACCAGCCCTTATTATCCTCGCCTTTATGTACTCCTGCCGCGTGTGCATCGCCGGAAAGAGCGTGGAGCGCCAGAATTGCGTTTGATTTATCTTTGTTCAATTTTCCGTATGTCTCATACGCAAGCGTAATAGGTCCCAGCGACTCACCGCTTTCCAATTTATGTTCTTTGCCCAGTTGAGCATAGGTGTAGTAATGCGTTTCCACAACACCGACCGAACTATTCTTTATTGCTACATTACTCATTTATATTTTAAATCCCCCTTTCTAAAGCGGGAAACTTCAAACGGCTATTTCTGAAACAGCCACGTTGATAAATACCTCTCACCGCTGTCCGGTAAAATAGCCACAATTGTTTTTCCTCCGGCTTCTTTTCTTTTGGCAATTTCCAGGGCCGCCCAGAGAGCAGCGCCGCTGGATATTCCGACAAGAATTCCTTCTTCTTTGGCGATTCGTCTGGCCATCTCGCCGGCATTCTCATGGGCTACCTGAATGATCTCGTCAATTATTTCTCTATTCAATACATCGGGGATAAATCCGGCGCCGATTCCCTGAATCTTGTGGGGACCGGGCTTTCCGCCGGACAGAACCGGTGAATCTATAGGTTCAACTGCAATCATCTTTACCGAGGGATTTCTTTTTTTCAACACCTCGCCAATGCCGGTAATCGTCCCGCCGGTGCCGATACCCGCTATAATATAATCAACTTTGCCGTCTGTGTCTTGCCAGATTTCCTCGGCGGTTGTCTTACGGTGTATTTCCGGATTAGCGGGATTCTTAAACTGCTGGGGTACAAAACTGTTTTTATGTGTTTTTGCCAGTTCTTCCGCTTTATCTATTGCGCCTTTCATTCCCCTGATTCCTTCTGTTAAAACAAGTTCCGCGCCCAGAATGGAAAGCAGATGCCTTCTCTCCATGCTCATCGTTTCGGGCATTGTGAGAATAAGGCGGTATCCTTTGGCAGCGCAGACAAAGGCAAGAGCAATCCCTGTGTTTCCGCTAGTCGGCTCAATAATAACCGTATCTTTCTTCAGAATTCCCGATTTTTGGGCCGCTTCAATCATGGCGACGCCAATTCTGTCCTTTACACTGGAAAGTGGATTGAAAGATTCAATTTTAACTAAAATTTCCGCATCCAATTCCTTTCCCATTCTGTTGAGACGAACCAGCGGGGTTTTCCCGACTGTCTTGGTAATATCTGAAAATATGTTTGCCATAAAAACCTCCTTAATTTCATGACTTCTGTAGAGCCTGATCGATATCGGCGATGATGTCGTCGATATGCTCCAGGCCTATAGACAAACGAATAAAATCCGGCGTCACACCGGTTGCCAGCTGTTCTTCCGCGGAAAGCTGTTGATGCGTTGTTGTTGCCGGGTGAATCGCCAGCGTTTTCGCGTCGCCCACATTTGCCAGGTGGGAGATGAGTTCAAGGGAGTTGATAAATGTTTTCCCCGCCTTCAGGCCGCCCTTGATTCCAAAACCGATAATCGCACCCGCGCCTTTCGGCAGATATTTCTTCGCATTTTTCTGTTGGGGTGAAGACGTTAGTCCCGGATAGTTGACCCAACTCACTTTAGGGTGTTTCTCCAGATGTCGAGCCACTGCCAGAGCATTAACACAATGATATGGCATCCTCAAATGCAGGGTTTCCAGACCCTGCAGGAGAAGAAAAGCGTTAAACGGCGAGAGCGCCGGTCCAAGGTCGCGCAGAAGCACTACACGAGCTTTAATAATGTAGGCGATATTCCCCGACGGTTTTAGGGCTTCCACAAAATTGATTCCGTGATAACTTGGATCAGAATCGGCTATCAACGGGAACTTGCCGCTAGTCCAGTCAAATTTACCGGAATCGACGATAATTCCGCCGAGCGATGTTCCATGACCTCCGATGAATTTTGTCGCCGAATACACAACGATATCAACACCGAAATCAATTGGCCGTAGTAAATAGGGGGACACTGTATTGTCCAAAATAAACGGGATGCCGTTTTTATGCGCGATTTGGGCAATACCTTCAATGTCGGCAACGTCCAGTTTGGGATTGCCGATGGACTCTGCGTAAATCGCTTTTGTTTTCGGCGTGATCGCTTTCTGAAAAGCGTCAAGGTCATTCGATTTGACGAACCGGACATGAATCCCCAGACGGGAAAACGTGTAGTGAAGCAGGTTATAAGTTCCCCCGTAGAGATTGTCCGCAGATACGATTTCATCTCCCGCCTGAGCGATGTTAAGAAGCGCAAGAGTTATGGCCGACTGGCCGCTTGCTACCGCAAGGGCTCCCACGCCGCCGTCTAATAGTGCAACCCGCCTCTCCAGAACATCGGTCGTCGGATTCATTAGCCGGGTATAGATATTGCCGAACTCACTTAATCCAAAAAGATTGGCGGCATGTTCAGTATCTTTAAATTGATAGGACGTTGTCTGATAAATGGGAACAGCCCGCGCGCCGGTCGTCGGGTCCGCTTCCTGGCCTCCATGCAGTGCCAGCGTCTCAATCTTTAATCTTTCATCAATTTTACTCATTATATCTCTCCTCGTAATTTACAGCATTGTTTATAGTTTGTAATCAATCATTCTTTGCAGACTTTTTCTTGCCTTGCGCATGATACCGGGGAGCACAGTCACTTCGTGCTCCATTTCCTCAAGAGACCATAAAATTTTCTCCAGGGTCGTCAATTTCATATTCGGACAACTGGCCCGTTCCGACGCGGGATAAAAAGTTTTTCCCGGATTCTCTTTCTTCAATCGGTGGAGAATACCGATTTCTGTTCCGATGATAAATTCTTTTGCCCCCGATGCCTGAACATAACGGCATATTCCTTCCGTAGAGAGAACCTTGTCTGCAAGGGAAGTAACGCTTGCCGGACATTCCGGATGCACAAGAACCTCTGCGCCATTATAAAGAGTTTTTTTCGCGGCAATATCCTCCGGCAGTATCTTTACATGCGTGGGACAATATCCTTTCCATGTAATGAAATCCCTCCCGGTCTGGGTCGATATATAATGAGCCAGATACTGATCTGGAGCAAATATTATTTCGTCCCCGGGTTCAAAGGCTTCGCGGACCACAGTTTGGGCGTTTCCTGACGTGCAGCAGACATCGCATTCGGCTTTCACCTCTGCCGTTGTGTTCACGTAACAAAGAACCTTTGCCGTTGGATGCTCCGTTTTGAGTTTACGGAGTTGATCTGCCGTGATCATATCCGCCATGGGACAGCCCGCCTTCCTGTCGGGGATAAGGACGATCTTTTCCGGCGATAGGATTTTTGCCGTTTCTGCCATGAAATAGACACCGCAAAAAACGATAACATCCGCCGTGGTCTTCGATGCCTGAATGCTCAGTCCCAGTGAATCTCCTACATAGTCGGCTATATCCTGAACCTCGGGGATCTGATAATTATGCGCCAGAATGACGGCATTTCTCTCTTTTTTTAATTTAATGATCTTTTCAATAAGTTCCATATAAAACCTCTTTTATTCTCGGCCTTCCGTTACAGGTAGTAACCCCGAATATTAATCCTTAAGATTTTTCGCTACGTTTTTGTAGGCAGGAGAAATTGAACGTAATTTACTAATTATGCCTGGTAATACCTCAAGTACGTAACGGATGTTGTCTTCCCTCGTCTGTCTTCCAAGAGAAAATCTCAATGAACCATGGGCAAGCTCAAGAGGAAGTCCAATAGCTGACAAAACATGTGATGGCTCCAGATTCGAGGAAGTACAGGCAGAACCGGTTGAACAGGCAATGCCCTCCATATCGAGCTTCAGAAGCATGGATTCGCCATCCACATATAAAAATGAAATATTGACGTTATTCGGGAGCCGCTGTGAAGGATGACCGTTTAAACGAGAATGTTCAATCTTTGTAAGAATGCCATCGATCAACATATTCCGCAGGACAGTCAGCTTTTCTATTTCATTTACAACTTCTTCTTTGGCCAGTTCCACGGCTTTTCCCAAACCGACAATTCCCGGCACATTATGAGTAGAGGCGCGGCGTCTTTTTTCCTGATCGCCTCCACGTAATATGGGCTCGATGCGCGTTCCTTTTCTCACGTAAAGAATGCCGATACCTTTCGGTCCGTATAGCTTATGAGCGGACGCACTCAGGAGATCAATCTGAAGTTCATTGACACTTATCGGAAAATGACCGAATGTCTGTACTGCGTCAGTATGAAAATAAATTCCATTTTCCCTGGCGATTTTACTGATCTCGGTCAGGGGTTGAATCGTGCCTATTTCATTATTTGCATGCATAATGGAAATCAAGATGGTCTTTTCCGTAATTGCCTTCCGTACATCATCGGGATCGACAAGGCCGTATTCATTCACCGGTATGAGGGTAACTTCAAATCCCTCTTTTTCGAGAAAATGGCAAGGTTCCAGAATGGAGTGATGTTCTATCTTCGAGGTAATGACGTGGTTGCCTTTTTCCCGTCTGGCATGCGCGATGCCTTCAATCACTGTATTGTTGGCTTCCGTTCCGCCGCTTGTAAAAATAATTTCCTCAGGTGATGCCTCGATAAAAGACGCAACGGTTTTTCTTGCCTCCTCCACCAGATGTTTGGCTGTCTGGCCGAAGGCATGCAGACTCGATGGATTTCCGTAAACCTCAGAAAAGCAGGGAAGCATGGCCTGTAAGACCCGTGGGTCCGTCGGAGTTGTAGCGGCGTTATCGAAGTAATATTTTTTCATTGTAAATTTCCAGCCAAGTTTAAATATTATGCATCATTGTTTTCTGAGCTTTTTCCTGATTCATCTTGACCAGCATATCCAGAGTAACCGAATTCAGAGTCTCGGAAATTTTTTTTCCGATAATTTCCCAGATGTCGTGACTTGCACAGATGGGCACTCTAGGACATGCCGATGGGTTCCTGACACAGTCAACAAGGGAACAATCCCCTTCTAAGACATCAATAATCTCTTTCATGGTGATCTGTGACGGATCTTTCGCCAGAAGGTATCCTCCATGGGCTCCCCTAATAGAGTTAACAAGACCTATTCTCCGAAGAGGTATGATAATCAGGCTCAAATATTTCTCGGAGATATTTTCTCCTTTGGCAACCTCTTTTAAAAATACCGGCCCTTTGTTATAATTAAACGCCAACGCCACCATCAGCCTGACGCCATATCTTGCTCTCGTTGAAAGTTTCATAGCACTCCTCTATAAATACTACTTATGCTATCTTTATAGTAGTAATTAATATATTGAAGAGGGATTGTCAAGAGAAAAAGTGATGCGTTAGCTGAAAGTGTAAATATTGCAGTTATATAAATAGATTTAAAAGATGAAATAATGCATTCATGACAGAGGTTTATATTGCATACATAAATGCTGCTATATTTGTTTGCATCCGGATAATCATTTTTAAGTTATATACAATAAATGTAAAATGGGGATTTAGCTGATCGCTAAATCCCCATTATTACTAATTAATTAATAAAATTATGGTGCCGAAGACTGGACTTGAACCAGCACGGATTTTGTCCACTACCCCCTCAAGATAGCGTGTCTACCAATTCCACCACTTCGGCATCAAAATATATCAATACTTCTATCCGCGCCATGTTTTCTCCAAACTCTATGAATTCGCTCGCGGGAGAATCAAATAAAAATAGCCTTAATTACTTGCTTACAGGTGCGGCAGGTACTGTCGGCAGTTTTGCTGCATCCGGGCTTGTCACGGGAAGTGTCTGTTCCTTAACAGGGAGTCTTTGCTGACCTATTAATGAGGAACTTCTATGGCTTGCTGTATAGGTAAGTGTAAGAGATGTAAGCATAAAGAGTACAGCTATTGCCGCAGTAAGCTTTCCTAAAAACGTACCGGCTCCTGAAGATCCAAAAACCGTTTGGCTGGAACCGCCGAAAGCCGCGCCCATATTGGCGCCCTTACCTGCCTGCAGGAGCACAATCACAATCAAAACAAGACAAGCTAAAATATGCAAAATAACTAATAATGAATACATAAAATCTCTCTCATAAAAAAATTATTATTAATCTAAATCGAGGCTTGCAGAGCCAACCACAACCACATTTGCTTTTTGGGGACATTTTTTATTATATCGTCCATTTAGAGCCGGTGGACAATACCAAAACGGTATGGGCTAGTCAACTTTTTTCTTTCTGTCACTATTTCTATCAAGTTGCGCTCATATTTAGCCGAAGCTTCTTTATAATTAACGGCTCAAAGTAACGCCAACTCTGGCGCAGTATTCATTTATTGGACACCGGGTGCAAAGAGGAGAAACGGGCTTACATGTTTGGCGGCCAAAAGCAACCATAATAGTATTATAAATAATCCAATACCGTCGGGGCAGTTTTTTTCGCAGAGCAAATTCGGTTTCATCGGGTGTTTTCGTTTTAACGTAGCCCAGCCGGTTGGAAATCCTGTGCACATGCGTATCAACGCAAATGGCATCCTTGCCATAAGCGAGCGAAACAACCAGATTGGCGGTTTTGCGGCCAACCCCTTTAATACTCAATAAGTCGTCAATGTCGTCCGGGACTTTCGAGTCAAAACGGTTTATTAGTTCCATGCAGGCATGATGAATATTGCGTGCTTTTACCCGGTAAAAACCTACAGGATATATTGCCTTGGCTATTTTATCTAAAGAAACTTTTAACATCTCTTCCGGAGTGGAAGCAAGCTCAAAAAGTCTTTTGGTAGCTACAGCCGTGACTTCATCTTTTGTGCGCAGGCTCAGGAGAGTGGAAATTAAAATGACGAAAGGGTCGCGCTGATTCTTTGCCAAATGTGACACTATCGGCATTGTTCCCACTGCCAGTTCCTTTTTTAATATTTTTATTACCGCGTTGATTTGACTGTCTTTCATTTTACTCCTGTAAACATTTAAAAGTCGAATGCCGGTTCATTGACAACAGATTTTATAAGAGCTTCTGCAGCTTTTTCCTGCGCCGGTTTTCCGCTGACGGCCAGCCGGACGCTTCCTTCTGCTCCGCAAACGCCGCCCGCCGCGACCAAGCCAGTTGATGCGCCGGTAAGCAAAGCGATAGCGTCAACCTCTGTAAAAATCTCTCCCGGGATGGGCAGAAGCCGTGGGCCTTTGGCGCCAGGAGCGTTCATTTTTGCGGCCAGTTTATCAAGATTTTCGTAAACACGCTTTTCCAGTCCAACCGGAAGAATTAACCGGACGCGACGGCCAGCCATCGCTTGCAGAGAGACGCCGATGGTTCCAGCCTTCGGATCGCCAATCAGGATTGCAGCGCGCTTTTGTATTATGTCGATCGCATTGGCGCCCTTCAAAATAACGTCTCCGTCGCGCAGATCATCTGCTATATCAAATATAGTCTTGCCCTTCAGAAATACACCGTTTTTTATTATCACATCACCGGGGAATTTGCCTTCATCAGAAATTCTTCCCGTGGAAGTTACCGGACGATTGGGTGGAAGAATTATTCCGCGGTAAAAATGGTTCCTCTTAAATTCTTTTTCCTGGCCAAGCGTTGAAAGTAGTTCCTGGGCAGCATAGCCATTAGTTGTCCCGGCAATGATAACAATAGTTCCTTTTTTAATAGCTTCCGTCACTGCGGAATGCCTGACAATCGCTTTCCCGATCAGACGTTTCCCCGCGGCAGGAGTTAAAACAAATTGCTTCATAAAGGCATCTCCTTTAATTTATTCCGGTATTTTCAGTTGCGCTGCTTTCCTGTATATGTGTTTATGCGCCAGTGGGCATGATATTTCTTCCCAATTTATTATGGAATGTTGAATTCGACAGCGAGCACATTCCCGCAGCTTGCCACAAAGTAAGCGAGCGGATACATGATTGTAATTCCCCTAAGAATCTTCAATATCATTTTATCGAGGTGTTTACAAAGCGAAATCCGTTTTTACCGGCGTTTTTTACTTTGTACATGGCTTCGTAGACCAGCTTGATAGGTTGATCCATATCTTCGCCATGGTCGGTAAAAAGCGCGATTCCTATACTGGTGCCGACAGCTGCCTGCCGGTTTTTGAAAATGATCGGTTTGAATATCAATTGGATGACTTTTTGGGGCAATCCGGGCGGTATTATCCTGAGAATTAATTTCGTATTAACAGCAAATATTTATTTATGACTATCCGATGCTTTGTGTTTTTATAGCCGGAGATTTATATTTTGTTGACACGCAATGTTGTTATTCTTATACTCTCTTCAAAACAAGCTTTTGTAAAATCAGAGGGAAAATGGGCAAGAAAGTTTTAGTGGCAATGAGCGGCGGAGTTGATTCATCCGTTGCCGCCATGCTGCTTGCGGATGAAGGTTATGATGTTTCCGGTGTAACGATGTGTTTCGGCATAACGACAGAAGGAGACAGTGCGAAATGTTGCGGAGCCGATGCGATCAATGATGCCAAAAGAGTGTGTGACAGGCTCAAAATTCCTCACTACGTTTTTGATTATGCGTCCCAGCTCGAAGATAAGATCATTTCTAAATTTATCAGTGAATATAAAAAAGGAAGAACACCAAATCCCTGCGTCGACTGCAATCGCGACCTGAAATTCGGCAGCCTGCTGGAAAAGGCGACGACGTTGGGTTTTGATTTCCTGGCAACAGGTCATTATGCGGCCATCGAAAAAAATAAAAATGGTTATTGCCTGAAGAAACCGAAGGACAAAAAGAAGGACCAGACATATTTTCTCTACGTCATACCTTATGAGAAAATGAAGAATATATTGTTCCCCCTCGCTCCTCTGACCAAGGATGAAGTAAGGGAAATAGCGAAAAAAGCATCCCTTCCTGTCGCAGAAAAACAAGAAAGTCAGGATATATGTTTTGTGACGCAGAAAAATTATCATGAGTTTATCTCCGGACGGGTGCAAAAAATAAAGCAGGGTCCGATTGTGGATATGCAGGGGAATGTTCTGGGGAAGCATCGCGGAATTATATTTTACACTGTTGGCCAGCGGGGAGGTCTCGGTATCAGCCACGCGACGCCGCTTTATGTTGTTTCTATTGATTCCGGAAAAAACCGTATAGTTGCTGGCGATAAGAAAGACTTAAAGACAAAGGGACTTGTCGCCGGAGATATAAACATACTTGCCCAATCCTGGCCAGATGAAGTGTATGCAAAAATCAGATACCGGAAGAAGGAAGCTGCTTGTGAAGTAGTGTTCGCAAATGACAGAATCAGAGTTTTATTTTCTGAAGAACAGGAAGCAATAACGCCCGGCCAGTCCGTTGTTTTTTATGATAATGACAGTGTTCTGGGGGGCGGAGTAATAGAAGAAATATTACATAATGGAAACAGTTGTTGAGAGAGAAGTTTCGCGAAATTATCACTTGGTGGTGAAATAGATGTAGATGATTTGATAAAAATTATCGAATCAAATAAATCTCTCACCGCCTGAAATGTATCAACAGATATTCTATTTTCTTTTTGGCGGAATTCTCACTATTCTTTCGCCTTCAATCATTGATATAGCGTTTTGCGGACAAAAATAAGCGCACACCCCGCATCCGATGCAAAGCTCTTCTTTTCTGCCCGCTTTTTTATTGTCTTTCAAATAAGCCGCATAGGTATGACAATGTTTCACGCATGTGCCGCAACCGATACAGAGTTCCTCATTTACCGAAGATAAAAAATTGGTAACGTTGCTTATGGGGGCAATCATGCTATCAACTCCATTGGCGCAACAGCACCGGCAACAGTTGCAAATACTTGTTTCGTCCTTGCTCGTATCAAAATTCGGATGATAGGCCTTATGTACAAGTCCCGCTTCCTCTGCCCTTTTTAAAACATCAAGGGCTTCTTTTTTGGAAATCATCCTCGTGAAACCCTGTTCGGAAGTGAATCGCGCCGACTTGCCGAAAGTAAAGCAAGTTTCCCTTTCATCTGTTTGTTTACAGGGAGCGCCCAGCATGTCCTTATAATGACGGCAGAAACAATGACCAAGTGCAATCTCATCAAATTTCTGAATTAGTTCCTCAACCTTTTGCGAAGGCACAATTCTGTCTATCGCCCCTTCCAGTTTTTTGTTTATAACGATTTTGATGGGTTCATTTTTCGGTTTGTTTTCAAAAACAGTTACGGTTCTGTCAACGGGTGGGGTGGTCATAAGCATGGGCACAATCAAATCATAGTTGTCCTGAACCATGCTCTTCAACTCCAAAAACAATTGACTGAATAATGCACTTATTTCTTTGTCCTTGTCGGTTTTCTCCAGTTTACCCATGAATTTGTATTCAAAAGTTCCGACATTAAACAGAGGAAGCAATCTGTAAACCATCACGCCCTTGCTGTTGGGTTGATTGAAAATCACTCCCTTTCCCGCCAGACTTTTTACTTTTTTGTTGATCTCTTCTTCCGATAAACCGCTTGATTGCTTTAACTGTTCCATCGTCTGTGATTTTTTATCGGCAAAGGCGGCGATGAAATCCACTTCATCTTCCATAATGAAATGTTTTAAAAGTTTAATAAGGGTATCGCTAACAGGAAGCGGCGTTCCTCCTGCTGTGCTGATGACTTCGCCGGCTTTTTTGTATTTTTCATCAATATTCATATTTGCTCCTCTATGATTCAGTAATCATTTGAATATACGGCCACTCAGGGTGGTGAAAACGAATTTTTCGTATCAGATACATTAGAATGTATTGCTTTCCACGTGGGAGTATAGGGATGCTGTTTTTTCTTGTCAATTGATATTTTGCATTAAAAAGCAAGCGCTGACGATAACTGCCGCTAAAGTTTTTCGATTTCCTCAATCAACTGTTTCAACTTTTTTGGTGATACAGGGTAGGGAGTTTTGAGTTCCTGTGCGAACAAAGATACTTTATATTCTTCAATCATCCAAAATAATTCTTCAATCATCTTCTTTTTTTCTTCTGAGCAATCCACCGAAATATCGTTTTTAAATGAACTGATTTCCTTGATTCCGATATGCAATGGAATCAAGTCATTTATGGCAGGTGCAAGCATTTGTTGCAGTTGCCGTGAATAAATCATTACTTCCTGTATTTTCTTTTGCGCTGATGCAAGATTAAGGCTTCCCCGCTCAGCCCTCAGAACAAGCGCTTTGCAATAGCGCGCCAGATCCTTCATGCGGTCAAATGTATAAAACTCGGGGAAATTAATTGGCACAAGGCTCCCCAGCTCTGTCAGAATATCCTTGAGGAATTTCAACACAGGATTATTACCGGCATTTTTAATCATTAATTTGTGAACGCATGTATGAGTTTCGTCAAAGACTTTCAATCCATGTGCTATGGAAACAAGCACTTCCTGTCCGTATTGCAATATTTTGGAATTCAGAGAATCTGCGTGTTGAATAAAATCTTCCTGCTTACGCCATGGCTTAAAAAATAAATCCTTTTTTACTCTGTTGATGACTGATTGCTCCAGTTGTTTATGATTGCCGATATTTGCTGCCATCGCTTTCATTGCGGCGTTCAGGGCTACATTCTTTCCGAGTTGTTTCAGCATGTCGGTAAAATGAATTTCATAAAGAGCCGCGACGCCCCGGAGATGGTTGACGGCGCTTTCTTTTTGATTAGAAAAGAGACGGAGATTAATAGAATCATCTGTCAGATGCAATGCCGGATAGGCATAACCGATAAAACCCTGAATGCCGGTGAGAGGAATTTGTTGAGGCAATTCACCAAAGTCCCAGTGAGTAATTCCATTTTTTTCCCAATCGCGGCGAATTTTATCCATCGCCGATGTATTTATCGTGCCGGCAAGTTCCTTTTGCAGCAGATTAATATCCCGGCTGTTCCTTATTTCATTTCCTTCTTCATCTATAACATTGTAGCGAATATTTAAGTGAGCAGGCAGCCTATCGGTTGCCCATGCATCGAGGGGAACTGTTATGTTGTACCTATCGAGCAGCAGTTGGCTCAAAGCCTGCGGCAAAGATTTATTTAAATATGATTTCTGGTCCAGTAATAATTGTGCTATTTGGACAGGCGATGGAAGTTTATGACGCAATGATTTAGGAAGCGACTTCAATAAGTGAAAAGCCTTTTCCTGCAATAATGACGGCAGGTAACGGTCGATATTTTCCTGGGCAGCCATGGAAACAAATCCTAGGGGAACATTTACGGTTACTCCGTCATCGCTTTGGCCCGGTTCAAAATTATAATGGCAGGTTAGAGCAGCATCTCCGATTTTTATTTGATCGGGATATTGAGAAATTTCTTCAGGATCAGGTTCAAGGGCAATCAAATCCTCTTCCCGGAAGCGCAGAAATTCATCGCTGCCTTTTTCTTTAATGAGGTTCAGTAAAGACCGGATATCGGAAATCAGCGGCAATCTTCGTTCGTAAAGACAGGCGATTGTTTCATCATCAACAATAATGCCGCGTTTGCGCAGTTTTTCTTCCATTGCTTTTGTCTGACTCCATAAGGACAAGTTATGCTCAAGAAAGGGAATCCTGCGGGATACCTCTCCGGTGACGAGGGCTTCGCGGATAAATATTGATTTGGCTTCCTCTGGATTAATTCTTTCATAAGAAACAGATCGTTGTTCCACAATGGTCAAACCAAAAAGTGTTACTTTTTCCAAGGCAACAACCTGCCCGCGATTTTTCTCCCAATGGGCGGCAGCGTAAGTATAGCGACAATTGTCTTTGCCCAATTTCTCCAGCCATTCGCTTTTTATATTGGCAATATTGCGGGCAAAGACTCGCGAGGTCATGCTTATTTCTGCCGCCACTATCCACTTGCCCGCGCGATTGAATAAACCGGAACCGGGGTAAATCATCACAGCTCTGCTCTTGGCCGCATTGTAAAAGTTTTTTTCCTTTTTTTGAGCAATATTGGAAAGATAACCGCTCAGTATGCAGCGATGAATTTTATCGGCAATATCCTGATTTATTTCGATCTTGAGTTGTTTTTTACTTTTTGCCGCCTTGTTTTTTCCGTTGATAATGTCCAGTATTTGGTGATAGATATCACGCCATTCAATCATTCTTTTGTAGGAAAGAAAATGATCACGGCAGAATTTTCTCTGTTTGCTTTGTGTCGGCAGGTGTTCCAGCGAGCCATGATAGCGATTCCAGATGTTAAGATAGGTTAAAAAGTCCGATTCGGCATGATGAAAGAGAGCATGGGCCGTTGAGGCCTGATCAGTTTTATCATATGGCCGTTCGCGCGGATCCTGAATACTTAACGCGGCGGCAATGACGGCAATCTCGTTTATGCATTCTTCTTTATGCGCTTCGATCAGCATTCGGGAAACTCTCGGATCTAGCGGGAACTGAGCCATCGTCAGACCAACTTCAGTCAATTTGTAAAGATTTGTTTCTTCAGAGCTATTGTCTTTGGTCAGGGCTCCTAAATCGCGCAAAATATCAATGCCGTCGCGGATATTTTTGGGTTGAGGCCTGTCAATAAAGGGGAACGAAGTGACCGACCCTAGTTTTAAGGAAAACATTCGCAGAATAACGCCGGCCAGATTTGAACGCATTATCTCCGGCGGTGTGTAAAGAGACTTTGCAGAGAAATCTTCCTGTGAATAGAGCCTGATACAAATACCGTTTTGTACGCGGCCGCATCGTCCTTTCCTCTGTTCGGCGCTGCTTCTTGAAATAGGTTTTATCGGCAGGCCCGTGGTCTGGCTCCGGGGATTATATTCCAGTATTCGCGCAAGACCTGCGTCAATTACATATTTGATCCCGGGAATTGTTAGAGACGTTTCCGCGATATTTGTGGCTACAATGATTTTTTGCTGAGAGGCTGAAGCAAAAATAAGTTTTTGCTGAGAGCCGGAAAGACGTGCGTATAAAGGCAGAATCAGGCCTGTGCATTTTTTAGTTAAAAGACCACAGGTTTCCCGAATATCCTGTTCGGTGGGCATAAAAATTAAAATATCTTCATAACGCCTTTCCTTCTGTAAATTCTCCACGCAGGCAACGGACTCATCGATGTATGTTGTTTCTCCTTTTTCTTCCTTGACCGGGTCAACCGGCCGGTAGCGGACTTCCACCGGGTACATCCGGCCGGAAACTTTGATTACCGGGGCGTTATTAAAAGCCTCGGAAAATTTTGTCGTATCAATCGTTGCAGAGGTGATGATTACTTTTAATTCTTTTCTTTTGGCAAGGAGAGTTCGCAAATAACCTAAAATGAAATCAATGTTCAGGCTGCGTTCGTGAGCTTCATCTACGATAATGGTATCATAGGCCAGCAAGTCATGGTCTCTGACTGTTTCCGCAAGCAGAATGCCATCGGTCATAACTTTAATCAGTGGTTCAGTTGAGCTTTTCTCTTCGAAGCGGATTTTATAGGCGATAGATTTACCGCATTCTTCACCAAGTTCCGCCGCAATGCGATGGGCAATGCTGACAGCAGCGATGCGCCGCGGCTGCGTAAGGCCAATCATTCCCCTCAGGCCGCAGGCGGCCGCAAGACACATTTTGGGAATTTGCGTTGTCTTCCCCGATCCGGTTTCACCTGTGATAATAGTGACTTGATTGTTTTTAATGCTATCAATAATATCCTGTTTTTTTGCAGATATAGGCAGGTCTTGCGGAAATTTGAGCGGGGGGATACTTAGCGCCCGCTGATGATAGCGTTTATTAGAAGCGGTGAAGATTCTTTTCAGTCTGTTCAGTTTTTTGAAAGAAGTGAATTCATCATTGGATCTATTTTTTTCAATGTCCTTGATCTGGCTAATAATATTGTAATAATCCGCAATCATTGAATGATCAATAATTTTATTAATTTGTCGAATATATTGCATAGCCCTTTGCAATTCATTTCTCCGAAAGAATGTTAATGAATGGTTTTATTTCATATAGAGAGTATCACTGTCAATGCCGGATATGTTGCCATTAAATTAACAAAAGACCAAAAGAGGTTCTTGAAAGGGAAGCGCATAATACCTTAAGGGGAGCTATTATCTTCAAGGTGATAATTATAAGTAAGGGTATGGCATTAAAGCTTCATTACGCTTCTGCGATTTTTTTTCAAAAATACTTATGGCTTGATCGGCAACAGCGGAAATGGAAAAAGAGTTGCTCTTGTAGTCCGGCTCCAGTGAGCCGATTAATTCCAATTGAATTTGATTACAATCATGAGTGTTAAACAGGAAATGGCCGGGCTGAAATAGTTTATTGGTTCCGGTAATTAAAATAAGTTTCAGTGGAGCATTGCAGTAACGGGCAATGGTAAACACGCCCTTGTTGAAAGGCGCGAGCTCTCCGTTGCGGCTTCTGGTTCCTTCGGGGAATACAAACACTATTCCTCCTGCTGCCAGATGTTTTTTTATATCCTCCAGATTATTTATCATGGCTGGTCCTAGCATATCGCCGGCCCCCGAAGAAATATATCCGGAATTTCTTAAAAGCCAGCCGAAAATGGGAACTTTGAAAAAAGTATACTTTACTATAGTTTGCTGCCGTTGAAAAAGAGATATCAGCAAAATAGGATCAAGATAGGACAGATGATTGCAAACAATAAAAGATGAATGGATTTCCCGTACATCGTCGGGAATTTCAAATTTTGTACGCGGAATCAGTAGCCGTGTCAATCCAAAGAAGCATTTCAAATGAATGTGATTTAAATTTTGAAACGCAGTGGTGCGGCTCTCCGCGAAAATATAAGCGGGTATATATAAAAAAGGCAAAATAAACAGATAACCGAAAATAAAATAACACCACAAAGTTAACGTTATGGAAAAATCAATTATATAATGAAAAAATCGAGCAAGGGGCATTTTAATCTCAAGAGAATTTTCTTATCATTAAGATGGTATTGACACCACCAAAGGCGAAATTTTGTATGGCTGCCGTTGTTACCGGCTCTTGCAATATCTTTTGCACATGCTTGATCATCGAGCAGCGTTCATCAATTTCTTCCAGATTCAATGTCGGCGCGATAAATCCCTCCTGCATCATGTACAGAGACATAATTGTTTCGATGGCGCCGCAGGCGGCCATGGTATGGCCGGTATAACTTTTTAAGCCCAGGACATAAGGATTGTTACCAAAAACGGTATGGATGGCTTGTGCTTCGATTATATCGCCCATCTTTGTGGCTGTGGCATGGGCGCTGATTAAGTCAATATCCTGAGGGTTTACGCACGCGCTTTCCACACCGAGCTTAAGTGTATTGGTTATGCCTGTTAAATTCGGCAAAATCATATCGCCGCCATTGTTATTGCAGGCAAACCCGATGACTTCGGCCAGAATATTCGCGTCGCGCTTTTTAGCAAATTCATACTCTTCGAGCATTACCGCGCCGGCGCCTTCGCCCACTACAAGCCCGTCGCGGGATTTGTCAAACGGACGTGGCGTTTTGTGAGGTTCGGAATTAAATGCCGTGGAACATGCCAGCAGATTATCGAAAACAGCCACTGTAAGTGTATCGTATTCATCAGCACCGCCGCAAAGCATGGCGTCCTGCATCCCGAATTTGACGGATTCATAGCCGTAACCTATAGACTGGGAGCTTGTGGTGCAAGCGGTTCCTGAAGATATTACGCGGCCGGTAATGCCAAACATTTTTGTGATATTAACGGCCGTTGTATGAACCATTGATTTCAAATAATCAACGGCCCCTATTCCCTGATGTTCCGATTTTTCTTTGGATTCGAAAAAAGTGCGGTAAATATTTCTCTGTACTGTCGGAGAACCGTGAATAGAACCGAATGCCACCCCCAGCCTTCCGGACGTGATAAAATCCTCGGTAAGTCCGGATTGCTCCAGAACTTCTTTGGCGACCTGGCAGGCATAATAAGAGACCGGCCCCATGGTTTTGCGGTGATTTCTTTTAAAATCATATTCCATGGTATAATCTACCGTTCCATAAACACGGGAGTGAATATAGCGACCGATTAATTCATCTTCGCGCAGCGGCTTTATTCCGGAAACTCCATTTAAAAGGCTTTTGACTATTTGGTCCTTTCCATGACCAATAGGTGTAATAGCCGAAGACCCTGTGATTACAACTCTGCGTTCCATAATTATTTTATGCCGGTGATAGAAGGTTTCGTTTTTTCGCGATCTTTTCAATATAGTCGCAAATCTGATTTATCGTGCGGATATTTATGGCTTGTTTTTTTTCTTCCTGGCTGATTTCCGTACCCAGAAAATTTTCGATCGCCAGTAAAAGTTCGATAGCATCAATGCTGTCGAATTCGTATGTTTCCCTCAGATCGGCATCCATAATGGGATTTTCGATTTCAAACTCACGTTGAAAAACATTTTTTACTTCGCGTTCAATTTCCTGACGTGTCATATTCTCTGATTTAACTTTCTTAATTAATTTTGTCGCTTTTAACAAATATTACATTACTTTTCAATAATTTATATTTATTATGTACTCCACTTGATTTCCTGAACAAACCTTTTGTCGCCGATGATTTGTCTGGCCGCGTTAAAAGAACCGAGTATGCAGCCCATGACTCCCGGAGCCATAGCGTTTTGTCCTGCCAGACAAAGGCCGGGAATAGGAATATTATTTAACGAAACTACCTTGAGCAATTGATGCGACGAACGCATTGCTCCATAACAGGAACCTTCGGGAGAATTCACATAATCCCGTACGGTAAGAGGTGTATATACATCCAGTATCTGAGCGTCTTTCAGGTTTCCAAAAATTTCTTCCGCTTTTTGAAGTAAAGCCTTCGCGATGCTCATTTTCTTTTCTTCATAATCACAGCCTCGCCGGCCGGAAGCTGTATTTTCCCATCTATTCCATTCATTGTATAATGATTTCGTAATAATAGAAAGTAAATTGGATTCCCTGCAATTGGCGCTGCGCAATTGGTAAAACACTCCATCTTTGATAACACCGTTTTCATCTTTATGGAGCCGGTAAATATTGTGATTAATTTCAGGATGCACCCTGGCATTTACGCTTACGTTGATCGCGATAACGCCTTCCGTTTCTTTTAGGCCCAGTATGCGCCTGCGGTAAGAATCGCGCAAAGCATTCTCGTCCAGTAATTTAAGTAATATCTTCGGATGTATGGCGGCAACAACGGCATCAGCCGGAAGATTAGTTCCTGATTCCAACATCACACCCGTCACTTTTCCGGCAACAAGAGATATTTTTTTAACGCCGTTGTTAAGAATAAGGATTCCCCCAAGTTCCTGAAAACGCCGCACAAAAAAATCTGTCATTTCCCTGCCGTTTTCCTTCAGCTTCCACGAAGAAAACAAATAGCTGGCTAAAACGATATGATGGAAAATTACCGGGCAATCATCAAGCGGCACGCCGATAAGCTGACAGGGCATGGACAATATCGCTCGAAATCCCGCGGAAGCCTTATAATTATCCAATAACTCTCCCATGGGTTGATAAAAGTCCATGTTTTGAAAGGGATCGCCCTGATTAAGCAAAAAAGAAGGTTCCATCATGCGCAGGGAAATATCGCGTAAATTTTTCATAACTATGTTCAGAGCCGCCGTGTCGTTGGGGAAAGCGTTTTGCAGCTTCGTTTCCATGGCGTCGATGCCTGTGGGCAAATCAAAAACAAAATCATCAAAAATATAACGATCAATAATGCCTTCCTGTCCCATGGGGATAAACAGTTCATCAACCGGTATTCCCAGGATATGGAACATTTTGCCTAACGGTTCTTTTTTACCCAGAGCGCCGACATAATGAACACCGACAGGACAATCCAATCCCGAACGGCGGTAAGAACGCATCAACCCGCCGGGTAGCGGATTTTTTTCCACAACAGTTACCTGAAAATTTAAAAGCGATAAAATAATGCCCGCGCTCAGTCCGCCTATACCGGAGCCGATGATAACAATATTTTTACCTTCTGCGGGATTTTTCATCTTTGCGAGTTCCTAGATGATTTTGTTCGGAGTAACTTACTTTTTACCGGTTGTGCTTCGATTAGGGTCATCGACAACGAATAATTAAATTGTTCGTTTCCCTGCAGTTCAATGTGCTGATAAACATTGCCCGCCGTTTTGTTCAATCTGATCTGTCGCTTCAAAATTCCAGAGGAAGAGTAGCGTTTTATTTCCGTTCTTTTCGATTTATCCGCTATTACGTCTATCCAATCTCCATTTTCTTCACTGTAGCGGCAAACAGTTGCTCCGTCGGGAAAATTGCCTTTAGTCTGGAGTTTTCCTTCCGGCACAAAAAAAATCAATTTAATATCGTCAATCATATTTTTCGCAAAATCGGCGGAATTGAAAGGGGGCAGAGCCCGATTTACTTTAAGCACGCCCGATTCGGACTCGGCTTCAAACAGCGTCATTCCTTCCGCGGTCATAACAGCGCAGGAGACAGAGCGGGTGGAAGGATCAGCCAAAGTTACACCGATAATTGTACTTCGCGTGTCGCCTGCCATACGTGTTTCTATGGTGTGCACCAGCCGGTATTTTTCTTTTAAAAAAGGAGCAGGACACGTTAATGCCTTTTGATTGACTGAAGAAACAGGCGAATTAATCAATGGCAGTGTCTGGCAGGAGAAAAGAAGAATGGTTAATATTAAAAAAAGTATGCCTTTCATTTCACATCCTGGAATACCGAGAGATTAATCGACTTATTGATTTCTACATTTTGGAAATTTATCTGCGTGAAGGAATTGGCATCCTCGATAATCTTTACAGACTTGACAGTTGCGGCTTCCCTGGAAAGGACAATCTCGATTTTTTCAATCATGCCGGCCATGCTTTGTCCCACAGGAGTTAGAGTGATCATAGTATTTGTCCCTCCACGGATGGTTGCAGTAAATGACGGATTTTGATCGAATCTGCCGTTAATCCAGCCGGCGATTTCGTTTAACACGATCTTCATTGCCTGCGCGCCTCCCATTTTATCTTCCACCATTTTTCCATCCGAATAAACGTAGCGTTTCGTGCTATTTTTATGGGCAATGACGACGCTTTTAACAGGTTTGACGTATTCCCAGCGGAAGGAATCGGGAGCGATATAATAAAAACGGCCATCCGAGACAAGAGGTCTGGATAAAATTTTCATGGATTTTTTTTGTACGAAATTGGCCTGAAGTGTTTTGATATTGGCCGATTCTTTACGCAATTTCTCAAAAGCGTTCATTCCGGCGTGAACTGGCGGATTTAAGACAAAAAGGACTGCGACAGCAATGCAAACAAAATTAAATAAATTGCGGTATGTTTTCATCAGCATATTCCGCCATTAATGCCTATTACCTGTCCGGTAATATAAGAGGCGTCATCTGAACACAAAAAACGAATGACGTTTGCCACTTCTTCCGGTTTACCTAAACGAGCCATGGGGATCATTTTTTTGATTTCGGCAACAGGCGCGTCCTTTATCATATCGGTTTCAATTAAACCCGGGGCAACAACATTAACGCGAATGCCAAAACGCGCCACTTCAGTGGCAAGCGATCGGGAGGCGGCAATTATTCCCGCTTTGGCCGCGGCATAATTTGCCTGCCCTCGATTGGGCATCAATGCCGAAAGAGAGGAAACGGAAACTATGGAGCCGCATTTATGTCTTACCATCTCGCGTAATAAAGGTTTCGTGACGTTATAAAAACCTTTCAGGCTTGTATTGATGACGCTGTCCCATTCTTCTTCGCCCAATAACATAAAAAGGCCGTCAGCGTTTATTCCGGCATTGTTAACAAGGACTTGAATGTTTTTGTGACGTTCAATAATCGCTTTGACAGCGTCTTTAGTCCGGGCATTATCGGCAACATCAAATTGAGAAATTTCTCCGGCTCCACCGGCGGATTGTACCAGATTTAATGTTTCTGCCGCCGCTGTTTCGTTGGAATTAAAGTTTATAATTACAAAATATCCGGATTTGGCCAATTCCACGGCTGTGGCGCGACCGATGCCGCGGCTTGCGCCTGTGATTATCGCTGTTTTTTTCTCATCCATTTACGGGGCTCCTTAAAAATATTACTTGTCGTCTTCATTGAGGCGCAGGGCCTGAAGAGTGGCTGTGGCCAAAACTTTTTCGCCGGTTTTAACTGTTCCTTCTACCACCCCATAATTATCAAAAGAATACTTGTTCGTAATCATGATTATTAAATTTGTGTTTACCGGTATTTTCTCTACATTAAATTCGGCGCTCTTGATGCCTACAAGCCATCCTTTAACACCTGATTTGCCCCGTTGTTTTCTTCTGTGGCCCGCAACAATCGCCGCCGTTTGAGCAATGGCCTCGATTAAGACCAGTGAATTTACCGAGTCTTCGTTATAAAGAGGCCAATCAGGATTTACAATCGCGGCGCTGACGGCAGAGTTTTCATTTATTTCAATAATTCCATTGATTATCTTTATTTTCCCACGATGCGGAATCAAACTGTCGATATCAATGTTAAGCATAGGCAACTTTTAGTAAATTTTTCCATAAACTAATGAAAAAAACGTATAGAAGTCAACAAGAATTGTGTTTCTTTTTAAAATAAGTGATATTTTTCTTTTTTTACGGTAAATAAGAAAATAACAATTTAAAAAACTACCGGAACATGACCGATTTAAAAGAAGAATCCTTTATCAGTTTATATAAAAAAACTCTGGCGCCGTCCAAAGTCGTTTGTCAGAAAGAATTTTCTTTCTCAGGATACAGTTACGGCGATGTGTTTGAATTAGCCGCCGGCCTGAAAAAAACTTTAGCGCGATGCAGCCAGGAGAAAGTCCTTTGCCTTTGCACCGTGAACAAGGCGGTTACTGCTGCTTGCGTGCTGGCCTCGCTTGCCGGTTCCTGCAAATTGATTTTGCCTTATTCTTTTTCTGCACATGCCATGACGGAGATGTATGATGCCACAGGTTTTAACTTTGCCATAGCCGATCATCCTGAAGATATGCCGGCCGGAGTGGAAACAATTGTGCCGCTTCCAGCCGCGATAGAAAACAACAGGCCTGCATTAATCCGCGATCCGGATGAGCCGTTTTTATGTCTTTTTACAGGGGGATCAACCGGCAAGCCCAGAGTATGGTCCAAATCTTCCCGCAATTTATTTGCGGAAGCAATTTATTTGAAGGAAAAATTTTCCCTGTCAGATCAGGATATTTTTGTGGCCACCGTTCCTCCCTATCATATTTACGGGTTGCTTTTTTCCGTTCTGGTTCCCTTTGTAGCTCATGCGCGTGTATTGCCGGATATTTACACTTTTCCGCAGGAAATCATTTCCATAACCAAAAAGCATAAGGCCTCTGTGCTGGTCAGTGTGCCCATTCATTACCGTGCCCTGAAAGTTGATAACTTGTCGCTTCCTTCTCTAAAGGTCGCTTTTTCTTCTTCGGGCGCTCTGGATCGTTCCGATGGTTTGCATTTCTATAAAAAAACAGGATTGGGAATAACGGAAATCTATGGCTCTACGGAGACCGGCGGCATAGCCTCGCGTTCTATCAGCGAACAGACGGACAGTTGGAAGCCATTTGACGTCGTATCCTGGAAGTTGACGGGCAGCAGACTTTCCGTTAAGTCCGATTTTACGTCTCCTGAAATGGAGCGCGATCCCGATGGCTTCTGTCCAACCGGAGATGAAGCCAGTGAAGACAAAGAAAACCGTTTTGTTCTTCTGGGCAGGGCCGATGGTATTGTTAAGGTTGCCGGAAAAAGAGTTGATTTGCTGGATATCCAGAATAAAATAAAAACATTGCCTACGGTCAGCGACGCTGTTGTCGTTGCGTTTCCAACGAACAAAGGGAGAGAAAGCGTTATCGCGGCAGCTGTTGCCTGCGACCTGACGGAAACTCACTTGAAAAAGCTCTTAATGGATATGCTAGAGCCTTACGCAGTTCCCCGCCGCATTGAAATTGTTTCCTCAATAGCCAGAACAGCCACCGGCAAAATTGACCGCCGCCGGATTGAAAAAATTTTCCTCACTGAAAAGAAATAATGTAATATTTATTAAAAGTCTCATTTCTCCGGATGTATTTTTAGCCGTAACAAAAAGATTATGACGGAATACAAATACTTGTTGTTTATGTTTTTAATGGAAATTGATATATTGTATTCTCTCAGGGCTAAAGATACGGAATGCGGCGTTGCCCAGGGGAAATAGCTGTAAAATCGGAGCCGCCTGGAGTGAATTATCTCTTATATTTTCCCATCAAATACGCTTCCGCCAACACGTGCCCCTTTATTTCTTTGATCAGTTCATCTTTTGTCAATCCTGCTTTAAAATTCAACATTTTATCCAGAGCGTATAACTTAAAATAGTATCGGTGTGTGCCACCAGGCGGACAGGGACCATCGTAACCATAATGCCCGGAAGTGTTTTTGCCGTTTTTCCCCAGTCCCGTGATTTCTTCCTGCCGCGAAATTTTTTCCGGCAGAGAATTAATAGTGGTAGGTATGTCATAAATTACCCAATGTACCCAAGTGCCCCCTGGTGCGTCGGGATCATCACAGATAAGCGCGAAGCTTTTAGTTTTTTCAGGCGCGCCGATCCAGAAAAGCGGAGGCGAAATATTCTGACCGTCGCATGTGTATCTTGCCGGAATCATACCTTCATGCTTAAACGACGAACTTGTTATTTCCATAGTTTTCTCTCCTTCTTTTACAGCGTTTTTTTGATCTTTTGCATGGAGCGTTTCTCCGCTGCCGGCAATTAAACAAATAGCAAGTAAAAAATAAAAAAATATTTTCATTTCTTCTTCATCTTCAAATCAAATCATTTTTTTATAGCTATTTTAACTGGAGATAATTGATTCGTCAATAGTTCTTATGGAGTGGTTCCTGTTGACACACACACTTTCTATGCTACTATTATATCATTAAGTGTTTGGCAGAGATGCGGATGGTTTCGACGCTTATTTTCATTGCCGAATTTGTGTTGCAAAGGCATCTTGAATATAGATTATTTTAAGAACGTTGAAAGTTTTTCATTGTATTCCAATCAATATGATCGATCATTATAAGGAGGAATTGTTATGATTAAGAAACATTTTCGAAATTATGGAATGATTGGACCAACTATATTGCTTACGACCTTATTTTTCTTAGCACTTGCAATAATTCATGCAGATGTCTGTTTTGCAAAGGCAAGTAACGACACATCCATCGAGTGCGATAAGGAAATAGCGAAAACGATTGTGCATGCGACCGCATCGGGATTAGGTGAAGTTCTAAAAGATGTAAAGAGCGAAGATAAACGCGTTGCCCTGATCCGCGCCTTTATTAGTCCCATGCGGTTTTATAGGGATAACTCTGGATATTTTTATGCTTACAACTTCAATGGTGTTAATATTGTTCTTGCGACACAAAAAGATTTACAGGGCAAGAATCTTTATGATCATAAGGATGCAAAAGGAAAATATGTCATTCGTGAATTGATCGCCGCGGCAAAAAAGGGAGGCGGTTTTGTTGAATATTATTGGCCTAAACCCGGTGTGAAAGATGAACAGAAAAAACTTGGTTATGTTGAATCGATTCCCGGAACGAACTATTTTATAGGAACAGGCGTTTATCTTCCGTAAACCGTGAAGAAAGATTTATACGGAGTATTGATAAGATCGGTCTTTAAAGGTTGAAGCATATCCGCCGGGGTTGGCATGCTTCAACCCTATGTAGAAATGAAAGAATAATGTTATGTTTTGTCCAAAATGTGGAAATGAATACAGGAAAGGTTTTTATAAGTGCGTTGATTGCGGCGCTGATCTGATTGCCGAACAGCCTGCGGAACTTACCCAAGCAGTAAGTTATGTTGATCTCGTTGAAATTTATTCCACATATCGGCAAAGTGATATTGCGTTTATCAAATCTGTCCTTGATGGCGAAGGCATAACTTACTTTTTTGAAGGGGAAAACCCAACTTTAATCATGTGGGCGGGAGCTTATGCCCGCCTGCTGGTAAAAGCAGAGGAAGCGCCGCGGGCTAGAGAAATTTTACAGGAATTGGGATTTTTGGAAAGCAATTGAATCTTTATGAAAAAATCAGAGATACGTAGCGGTTGCTGCTCCATAAGTATTTCTCCGGGGTCTTAGCCGGTCATGGATTTTATCAGGTGGAGCATATGAATGATTCCGAGGCTGATGATTAAATATTTTAAGAGTTGCACAATAAATCATCCGTGCTCGCTTTGACTCATTCACACTAACATCTTAAAAGTAATACTTCTTTCACCTCGCGATCAGCTTTCGTTTGGCATTGAATTCAGTTTATGTTATAGGGACACAAGTATTTATGACTCAGGAGAACTGCAAATCATGATCTACAATGAAGAATTTGAAACCCTGCCCCGGGAAGCCCTGGAAGCGCTGCAACTCAAAAGACTTCAACAGGTCGCCTCGCGGGTTTATAGCAACGTCGGTTTCTATAAAAAGTCCTTCGATAATGCGGGCGTCACGCCTGATAATCTAAAAACACTTGACGATCTTAAGCGCTTCCCCTTCACTACCAAACAGGATTTAAGGGATAATTATCCCTTCGGACTATTCGCCACGCCGATGAGTAATGTCGTCCGCCTGCACGCCTCATCTGGCACAACCGGCGCGTCCACCGTGGCTGGCTATACAAAACGCGATATTGAAATATGGGCGGAATTGATGGGGCGCTGCTTTGTGGCCGCGGGTCTCACCAAAAACGACATCATTCATAACGCTTACGGCTATGGCCTGTTCACCGGGGGGCTGGGTGCTCATTACGGCGCGGAAAAAATCGGCGCCAGTGTGATTCCGATGTCCGGCGGCAATACCAAACGTCAAATCATGATCTTGCAGGATTTTCGGCCGACCGCTATCTGCTGTACGCCGTCTTATGCTCTCAATCTGGCCGAACAGGGGCGGGCAATGGGCGTAGACATGCGTGCGTTGGCGCTTCGTGTGGGAATTTTCGGTGCGGAACCATGGAGCGAAAAGATGCGCGTAGAAATTGAAAAAACTCTGAACATCACGGCGATGAATATTTACGGTCTTTCCGAAATCATGGGCCCGGGAGTGGCGATGGAATGTACTGAGGTGCGCGATGGCATGCACATCTTTGAAGATCATTTTCTGGTGGAAACCATAAATCCGAAAACCGGCGAAGTGCTCACTGCAGGCGAAGAAGGGGAACTGGTTTTCACAACACTCACCAAGGAAGCCGTTCCGCTCATCCGTTACCGGACACGCGATATTGCCCGTTTGAATCCCGAGCCCTGTCGTTGCGGACGGACGCTCAACCGGATGGGACGCGTCATGGGGCGTAGCGACGACATGCTCATCATCCGTGGCGTAAACGTCTTTCCCTCGCAGATCGAAGCGGTGATGGTGGGTATCGAAGGGCTGGAGCCTCACTATCAGCTCATCGTGGACCGCGAAGGCACGCTCGATACACTCGAGGTTCAGGTAGAGTTGACAGAAACACAGTTCGCTAATGCCGATGAAGTCAAGGCGCTCCAGAAGCTGGAGGGGCAACTGAAGAAAGACATGAAGGATTATCTGGGCATTACCGCTAAGGTCAAACTGGTGGAACCCAAAACCATTCAGCGCTCAGAAGGCAAAGCCAGCCGGGTGATTGATAGAAGAAAGATTTAAGCTTTGAAACCAAAGGCGCCGTCTATAAAGAAAAGAAACGCCAGGCGATCTTGAAGCTGCGCTCTCCGATTAAAACAAAGTATGATGATTTAAAATAACGGTGAATTATTTTTTATATTCAGCCTCAACGATTATTCCAATGCCTCCGCGCATGGCAAATTCCGCGCGCACGGAGCACCGGCGCGGCCCAAGCGCGGCTACCAGGTCATCAAGAATTATATTAGTGACGTGTTCATGGAAAACGCCGTCATCGCGAAAAGACCACAAATACAATTTTAAGGATTTGGATTCGATAATTTTCTTATCCGGGATATATTGGATTTTAATTTTGGCAAAATCAGGCTGGCCTGTTTTGGGACAAACGCAGGTAAATTCTTCTGTTTCCAGGGTAACCACATAATCGCGGTTATTATTGTGATTGGGAAACGTCTCCAGCTTGCGCACTGGGCTTACCGGTTTCCCGAGTAGAGTTAAGCCAGCCAGATCATTTTTTTTTGTGTTTTTCGGCATTCTTTTACCCCTGATAAAAATACTATATTTGCCTAACGAAATTAAGGTGTAATATCAAGAATATTCGTTACTGAAACAAGACATGTCTGCCCCGCTGTTTTGATCGTTTTTTTGACCTGACTAAAAAACAGTAAAAAGTGCAGTAAAAAGTTTACATTAATTACTTAATATTTACTGGCCGGGCATGATAATTTTCGATGCATCCTGACGCCTCATTTCTTCCGCTTCGGCAACCATCGCCTGAACGGTTTTTTCAATTGATTCAGGTAATTTGGCTGCCGCTTCGCTCAAGTTTTTTACACCTTCAATAAGACACTGAACCGGGATTGGGCCATTGGGTGACATAAGTTGGGTCATGCCGGTAAAAATGGTTTCTCTGCTTTCGTCAATTGAACCATCAACTTTGACGGGTGTGAGACGCCTGATCGTGGCAAAGGTCAGGTCGGTGAATGATTCTTCCTTATAAAGGTTGTCGGGATTTATTTTAATATCCGTTATTTTAGTTCCGCTTGCATTACTCATTGTTTGTCTCCTTTTAATACGTGGGGTTATTTTTTATGCCCCGAAAAAGCAATGGAAACTGTGGGCTAAACGGCCTCCTTTTTTCGGATCATGACTCGCTTCAATGTTCTTAAAAAAATCAGTTACGTTAAATCGGTAAAAACTTCAATTAATATTTTTCACCACTTCTAAATCAGAAAAAATTCATGACCACAAGGGCATCGCGCAGAGGATGAACATAATGAATAAGCAGCCATGCCTTACCGGCACCACTTACGAAGTTGTAATTACCAGCGGATTGATATCAGCTCTTTTCCATTGTCTTAAGGAATTTAACTTTTGGCCATTCTTCCATGGTATGTGTGAGGCGCCAATCGCTTAATGCCAGATAAACAAGATTCCCTTCAGTGTCGAGAGCAAGATTGGTCTGGTGTTTCTTCTGAAAATCTTCCATTACTTTGGGGTCGTCGCAGGTAACCCAGCGGGCGGCGGCGTAATCGGTTTTTTCATAATCGGCGTAAACGCTGTATTCGTCTTTTAGACGCGACATCGTCACATCAAATTGCAGAACGCCTACCGCGCCCAGAATATTATCTGAGCCCCAAAGAGGTTTGAAAACCTGAATGGCGCCTTCTTCAGAGAGTTGAGTCAGTCCCTTTTGCAGATGTTTCATCCGCAGGGGATCTTTAAGTCGCACGCGGCAGAAATGCTCCGGTGCGAAATGCGGAATGCCGGTGAATTTGAGAGGTTCTTTCTGCGTGAAAGTATCGCCGATCTTAATCGTGCCGTGATTATGAATGCCGATGATATCGCCCGAATATGCCTCGTCGATATTAGAGCGGTCCTGCGCCATAAAAATTGTGGCATTGGCGAGAGATACTTCCTTGCCGATACGGTGATGGATAACGCGCATGCCGCGCTGAAATTGTCCCGAACAAATCCGCATAAAAGCGATACGGTCGCGGTGCGCCGGATCCATGTTGGCCTGGATTTTAAAAACAAAGCCGGAAAAATCATCTTCATCGGGGTCAACATTTCTTGTTGTTGTCGGGCGGGCGACCGGCGGTGGAGCGATTTCCACGAAAGCGTCAAGGAGTTCCTTAACGCCGAAATTGTTAATAGCGCTGCCGAAGAATACCGGCGTCTGGCTTGCTTTTAAATATTCTTTGAGATCAAAAGGATTAGCCGCTCCTTCGAGCAGGGCGATTTCCTCACGCAGTTCGCCAGCCTGACTTCCCAATAATTCATCAAGCAATGGATCGGATAAATCATTAATGACAACTCCGCCTTCCGAACGCTTTGCTTTTCCCGGTGTGAACAGATGCAGCTTCTTATCATAAATATTATAAACGCCTTTGAAGCGTTTTCCCATACCAATAGGCCAGGACAAAGGCGAGCATTCAATCTGCAGTTTGTCTTCGATATCCGCCAGAATATCAAGCGGAGGCATACTATCTCGATCGAGTTTGTTGATAAAAGTTATAATCGGCGTATTGCGCAGACGGCAGACTTCCATAAGCTTCTGGGTTTGCGTCTCCACGCCTTTGGCGCCGTCAATAACCATTAAAGCGCTGTCCACCGCGGTAAGTACGCGGTAAGTGTCTTCCGAAAAGTCCTGATGGCCGGGCGTGTCCAGAAGATTTATTTCGCAATCCGCATATTCGAATTTCATGACAGATGAAGTAACAGAAATGCCGCGGTCTTTTTCAATGGCCATCCAGTCGCTCAAAGCGTGCTTTGAAGCTTTACGCGCTTTGACCGCTCCGGCCATTTGAATAGCTCCACCGAAAAGTAGAAGTTTTTCCGTGAGCGTGGTTTTCCCCGCGTCAGGATGGCTGATAATGCCGAATGTGCGTCGGCGTTCAATTTCTTTTCGTAACTGTTTGCTCAACTTGCGCTGTCTCCAAACACGCTTGTTTAATTAAACGGCGTATATTAACTATAATGAAACATCTGTCAACAATTATCCCGCTTGTTATAGCCTTTTATAAAGCAAAATACTTTCAACAATATCTTCTTTTATCGCGCTCTCGGCCTGGAGTTCCTTTAAATAGGAAATGGTTTCATTCAACGCCATGAATTTTTCAAAATCAGGCAGATCGGAACCTGATATATCGTTGGAAATGGCGCAGGCCGTCTTCGCCTCTGTGCTGACATGATCGAAAATCATCACTTTTCTTTTCTCATGATGCTTGCGTATTTCGTTTATTCTTTCCTGCAAATCAGTAAAAGCGCTACCATGTCCCGGATATACAGTGACAACAGGCAATTTCTCTATTGCGCTTAAAGAATCCAGATAAGTCGTCAGCGGGCGAAAATTATCGTCAAATATATCAGGACTCAAATTCGGCGCTATGTAAGGCAGAATGTGATCACCAGCCAGAAGGAAATTTCCCTTTCGGAAGAAAAAACAAACATGGCCGGCGGCATGTCCGGAAGTGAAAATGACTTCAAATTTCCAGTCGCCGAATTCGCGGAATTCATTGTTATGCAAAAAAATATCGGCATTAAATTCTGTAATGATGCTCCGTATATCTTCATATTCTTCGATTATAAGATCAATTTGATGGGCAGACATGCCTTGATTTAAATAGAATTTTTTTAATTGCCTCACTGCGGGATCAGCTTGACGAAAATGCTGATATTCTTCGAAAGCCGCGGAGGAAAGATAAATTTTCGCGCCTGCCTTTTTTTGCAGCAAACCGGCCATGCTGCAATGATCCGTATGTACATGAGTCAAAAAAATATGTCTTATGTCATAAACGCTTAAGCCCGCGCTTTTCAGATCTTTTTCCAGCGTTTCAAAACATCCGGGCATATTGAGGCCTGTGTCAAAAAGCGCCAGTTCCCTGCCGTGAACGAATAGATAGGCGTTCACGTGTTTCAGACGATACGGCATGCGCAAAGTTATGCGGTAGAAGTTTTCTGAAATTTCAGAGATCATATCGGTTTAATATAATGAATCTTAATGTATTCTGTCCGAAATATTCAATCGGACACCGGGTTTCTTTCCGGATTTCGGCATTCTTCGGATTGATGGAATATATATTATTCTTCTTTGCGGCTTTTCTGCAGACGTTTTGTCGCATCCAGTTCCATCTTCCGCAGGCGCACGCTTTGCGGGGTTACTTCCACCAGTTCATTTTCAGAAATAAATTCAATGGCCTGATCCAGAGACAGAACTCGCGGCGGCCTTAAAATTATTGTGGCATCGGATGTTGATGCGCGCATATTCGTTAACTTCTTTTCCTTGGTAATATTGACATCCATATCGCCTGTACGGTTGCGCTCTCCGACTACCATTCCTCCATAAACTTCTGTGCCGATTTCCACAATCATTTCGCCCCTGTCTTCCATTGCAAAGCTGGCGTAAGGTGTAACGCGACCGGAGCGGTCGGCAACCAGAACACCTGTCGTCCGTTGCGGGATAGGGCCGAACCACGGCGCATAATCTTCCAGCAGGGAATTCATTACGCCACCGCCTTTGGTGTCTGTTAGAAACTGGCTGCGAAATCCAATCAATCCTCGAGACGGGACTAGAAATTCCATGCTTACTCTGCCGGATCCTTTGTTGACCAGACTTTCCATGCGTCCTTTTCTGATGGATAACTTTTCGGTAATTTTCCCCACAAATTCTTCCGGTATATCCAGAAATAATCTTTCTACCGGTTCCACAGTTTTGCCGTCTTGTTCTTTTGTGATGACTTGCGGACGGGAAACCATTAGTTCGAAGCCTTCGCGGCGCATGGTTTCAATTAATATTGCCATTTGCAGTTCACCGCGTCCGCAAACTTCAAAGGAGTTGGTTTTTCCCAATTTTTTTATTTTGATGGCGACATTTCTGAGAGATTCTTTTTCCAGCCTCTCCAACAAATGGCGTGAAGTGAGAAACTTACCTTCCTTGCCGGCGAAGGGACTATCGTTGACATAAAATATCATGGATATGGTTGGCTCATCGACCAGCAGGCGGGGCAGAGCCTGCGGAGATATAAAAGAAGAAATTGTATCGCCGATAGTTACATTGTCCACCCCGGACAGAGCGATAATATCTCCGGACTCGGCCATCGTTACCTGTTTTTTTGCCAGACCATAAAAAGTATAAAGAGCACTTAATTTCACACCGGGAATGATTTTATCCTGGGAGCAAAGGCTGTAATTAGTGTTCATTTCCAGTTTGCCGCTTTGCAGGCGGCCGATGGCAATTTGTCCAACATAAGAATCATAATCCAGATTGGTAACCAGAAATTGTGTAATGGCTTCATCATCTCCCTGCGGGGCCGGTACATAATCAATGATTGTCTGGAGCAGCGGCTGCAAATCGGCGCTGTCATCGCCCAGTTTTCTATGGCTGACGCCGATTTTGGCCTGAGTATACAGGATAGGAAATTCAATTTGTTTTTCTTCCGCGCCTAAGTCAATGAATAGATCGTATGTTTCATTTATCACTTCTTCAATACGGGCATCTTTGCGATCAATTTTATTGATAACTAAAATTATCGGCAGATGAAGTGCCAGAGCTTTTTTTAAAACAAATCTTGTCTGCGGTAACGGTCCTTCGCTGGCATCAACCAGCAGTATCGCGCCATCAACCATATTAAGGCTTCGTTCCACTTCGCCGCCGAAATCGGCATGGCCGGGCGTATCAACAATATTGATTTTTACGCCGTTGTAATCTACAGCGGTATTTTTTGCCGTGATGGTTATGCCGCGTTCTTTTTCCAGATCCATTGAATCCATTACGCGATCCTCAACGGCCTGATTTACCCGAAATACTCCAGTCTGCTTCAACATGGCGTTGAGCAGCGTGGTCTTGCCATGATCAACATGGGAAATTATGGCAATATTTCTTAAATGATCTTTTTTCATTTTTTTAGTCCTTCTGGGTTATGGTTTTGAACTGAATTATATGATTTATAGCAGTTTTGAACACAACCAATTTTACTTAGGGATGGATAAAAATATTCCTTATTGTGGAGAATTATAGCAAAAAAATCGCATTTAAACCAGTTATTTCTTTAAAAACAGTTTATGCCGCCCATATTCAAATGTTTAACGAGGTCGCTATTAAAGAGGCGCCACGTGTTTATATTACGGTAAGTCAATAATGTTCTTGACTTGCCCCCCCCTTTTTTTTATGCTCGCGAAACTTAATATAAATATTATGTATTTTGGGGAACGTCATTATGCTGAATTTTCTGCCGTCAAGTCTCGTGGGGGTGATCGCGGGGTTTCTTCTCTTCATCAATGTGCTTTTTTGGGTATCTATTTTATACGTGTTCGCCATTCCGAAAATCTTTTTGACCTGGCCACCACTGCTCCGGATAATAAACCGTATTCTTAATTGGATTGGAGAAAATTGGCTTTCCGGCAACAGTGGATGGATGCGCCTGACTCAAAAAACCAAGTGGGATGTTAAGGGCATGGAGGGCTTGAATTATCACGGCAGGTATCTGGTCGTCAGCAATCATCAATCCTGGGTTGATATACTTGTTATGCAGCACCTGTTGAATCGCCGTATTCCCCTGTTGAAATTCTTCATTAAGAGAGAACTTATCAAGGTGCCTTTAATGGGCTTAGCCTGGTGGGCGCTCGACTATCCTTTCCTTTACCGCCACAGCGCCGAATATTTGAAAGAACATCCTGAACAAAAAGGCAAGGACTATGAAGCCACACGCAAAGCTTGCGAAAAATTTGGCACCGTTCCCACCAGTGTGATGAATTTTCTCGAAGGCACACGCTTTACCAAAGCAAAACGCGACTGGCAGAAAAGCGAGTACAAATTTCTTCTGCATCCAAAATCCGGCGGTCTCGCGTTGGCGTTAGACGTTCTGGGCGAGAAGTTTCATTCTCTGCTGGATATTACCATTGTCTATCCGGACGGCATTCCAACCTTCTGGGAGTTTCTTTGCGGAAAAGTCAAACGCATAACTGTACGTATGAGAACAATAGAAATTCCTAAACAGTTTTTGCATGGCGATTATGAAGGCGATCCGATCTTTCGCGATGCCATGCACAAATGGGTACAGCAATTATGGCGGGATAAAGACAAACAGATACAGACGCTTATGAAAGAGGCTAAGTCGAAATGATCATAAGTATTTGCCGTTTGAATTCCTAAGTAAGCAATCGTACTTACGTGTTATGGGGTATTTGAGCAAGTACTGAATGACATGTTTCTTAAGAATCGAAGATTTCCATGGCTTGCCACGGAGGGCTTCAATAAATCTAAGTTTTTAATGCTTCCAATATATTTGTTACAACTCTAAAACAGAAATGACGTTAAGGCGATCCTGAGGCTGAAAATTTAGCATTGTTTCGTTAATTGACGGATTCTAAAAATTATGCAATGTTAAAATAATGTAATCATTAAAATATCACGGCAGCGCTGAAAAGTAACTCGTCTCAAGTAGAAAATAAATTAATGGAGGAGGGGAGTTAGTAATTAATGGGAAAGACGTTAGGAAAGATAGTAACAATTATAGCGGTGGTTATATTAATGGGGGCTTTTATTTTCTTGAAGCCGTCCATGGCAGCAAATAAGGCTAGAACAGCAAATAAGGCCAGCGGTGGTCGTTTCATTGCCTATAATGACGGGACAATATTAGATACGCAAACAAATCTGTTGTGGGCAGCCAGGGATAACGGGAAAGATATTAACTGGACAGATGCCAAGTTCTATTGTGAAAATTATAACGGAGGTGGCTATAAGGACTGGCGGATGCCAACGAGGGATGAACTGCAGGGTTTGTATGATAGAATGATTTTCGGGAATAATAATTATCATATAACAAAACTTATAACCTTGACTGGAGCTTTTCTCTGGGCATCCGATGTAAAAGGTTCTCGGGCCGCATACGTTAGCTTTATTAATAACCGTGCCACATGGTTCTGGGACCCCCAGAAAAACAAAAGGAGAAGTCGGACGCTTCCGGTGCGGTATGGCAGAGTAGATAAGATTGATGTATTTGAACAGAAACACGTGGCTATGGCGCCGCCGTTGCCTCAACCTGTGCCGGTTCCAATTGCTCCTTCACCTGCACCTGTTTCTGTTTCAGTTGCTCCTGCACCGGCGCCTCCTTCCATGCCTGCGCCGCCACCACATCCTCCAATGAAGGAAGTTGCCAGGATTACTCTTCATGTTGAGTTTGATTTCGGAAAAGCTATTATTAAAAACCGATATCACAACAACATAAAACAAGCAGCTGATTTCATGAAAGCAAATCCTGAAATTTACGCTGAAATAATTGGCCACACCGATAATATCGGCAAAGAAGGTTTCAACGTTTTATTATCTCAGTCCCGCGCCAATAATGTACGGAAATACATGATTGATAAATTTAGGATTAAAGCGTCTCATATCAACGCTATAGGTTATGGATCTCATCAACCAATCGCCAGCAATGCTACAGCAAAAGGACGGCAGAAGAACCGCAGGGTTGAAGCTGTCTTTGAAGTGGTTCTGATGAAGTAATCAAATAATATTTTTAGAATTTTCAAGACGAAAGCCCCATGATCGCTGTAAGGTCATGGGGCTTTTTTTAGGTGTTAAAAAACGTCTTGACAAAGTTCCACATCTATATTTAAAATTAACTATCGGGTTTAAATAACCGTTTAGTTAAATGATAGCCGGAAAAAGAAGATTCCATGAGTCAGATATAGTCGGAGTTCTGATAAATGAAGGATATTCGTAAAGAAAAATCAAATAAAACCATTGAACGTATTCTCATCGCGGCGAGAACTATTTTTGCACAGAAGGGTTACAGTGGGGCGCACGTTGATGAAATTGCCCAGCGGGCCGTCGTGAACAAAGCGACTATCTATTATCAAATCGGCGATAAGGATACTTTATACGCTAACGTCATTCATCAAGTCGTGGGCAATACTGCCCAAGATATTGCCGGGGCTGTGGCTAAAGTTGATTCACCAGAAGAAAAACTTAAGGCTTATATAAACTGCATTGCAGCGAATGTGGATAAAAATCCAGAATTACCACCGATTATGATGCGGGAAGTTGCTTCCGGCGGCGCAACACTTCCGCGTGTTGTTATAGAAGATATAGCTTCTGTCCTGACTATTTTGGTTGGCATTCTCGACGAAGGAAGAAAAAAAGGAGTATTTATTGAAACGGTACCATTTCTTATTCATATGATGATTATAGGCACGATTATTTTTTATAAACAAGCTCAGCCGATAAAAGACAGGCAATTATGGCTGCCTGCCACGCTCAAGGCTGATGATAAAAAAATAAAGGCAATTCTTGGGGAAGAAGTGGCGACTCTGGTGCTCAAGGCGATAAAGCGATAACCAATAGATGGCAAAAACCCGATAGATAGCGGATAAAATACCTCGGATTAAATAGTAAAACGGAGGATAAGCGTTGAAAAAAAGAATAATTGCTATTATTTTTATAATTCTCTTTGTGACAGTCGGCTTGCTTGTGTATTTTGGGCAAAAAAGTAATCAGAAAAAAGAGCTCTATTATTCCGGAACTATCGACACAACACAGGCAAATTTATCTTTCCAGGTTCCCGGGCGTGTTGCGCAAGTCCTTGTCCAGGAAGGCCAACCTGTTACTAAAAATCAGATTGTTGCCGTATTGGACCGTGAGGAATTTGAATCACGTTACGCGCAGGCCAAAGCGAAGCTGGAACAGGCGGAAAAAAGAAAAAATCAACTCGAAACAGATTTGGAAATTAACAGAAAAACACTTCCTCAAGAAGTTATCAGAACCAGGGCAAATGTAAAAAGTGCTCAAGACACATTAAAGGATGCGGAAAAAAACTATAAACGTTTCGAAGAGCTATTCAGAAAGGGTGTGGTTACGGAAAAAGAACGGGATACATTGAAGCTAAATTATGACATTGCCCAATCGCAAGTAATCGAAAGTGAATCAGCCCTGAAACTTGCGGAGGGTAATTTAACAAAAATAGATGAAATTAAGCAAAATATCGAAGTCGCTGCCGCGCAAATTAACGAAGCGGCCGCGTCATTAAATCAAGCCGCCATCCAGTTGGATTATACGCAATTAAAATCGCCCACAGTTGGCATATTAACCAATCGCAATGTTGAACCGGGCGAAACTGTAACAACCGGGAGAGAAGTCCTTACTATTTCCGAGCTTGCCCGCGTTGATCTGAAAATATTTGTTGATGAAACGGAAATCGGCAAAGTCTCGCCGGGCCAGAAAGTGGATGTAAAGGTAGATACTTTTCCCGGCAAAACCTATACAGGATATGTTTCTTTTGTTTCACCTGAAGGAGAATTTACACCAAAAATAATCCAGACAAAAAAAGAACGGGTAAAGCTTGTGTATCTGGTCAAAGTGTCAATTTTAAATCCAAAATTTGAACTCAAAGAGGGAATGCCGGCCGATGCCTGGTTACGGCAATAGCGAGGGCAATGATGGTTGCATTTCCGGAAAATTCACAGCCCATGGTAGAAGTCAAAAACGTTACCATGCACTTTAATAACATTGAAGCGGTTAAAGACATTTCTCTGAATATTGCATCAGGAGATGTCTTGGGTTTGGTAGGTTCTGACGGCGCTGGCAAATCAACGCTCTTGCGTCTAATAGCCACCATGATAAAACCGGTGCAGGGAGAAATTTATATCAATGGCCTCAACGTTGTTTCCGAAAAACAGAAAATAAAAAACATTATTGGTTATATGCCTCAGCGGTTTGGCCTGTATCAGGATCTGACTGTCGAAGAGAACATGCAGTTCTTCATGGATATTTTCGACGTGCCGCGCAAAGAAAGAAAAACTCGCAGGGAGAAATATCTGGGATTTTCCAATCTTTTGCCCTTTACGGACCGGTTGGCCGGTAATCTTTCGGGAGGCATGAAGCAGAAGCTGGGGTTGGCCTGCGTTCTGGTGCATGAGCCGCAATTGCTGATTCTTGATGAGCCGACCAATGGCGTTGATCCGGTATCGCGTCACGAATTCTGGGAAATACTCGACAATATGCAAAAAGAAGGCATGACGATCATTGTATCTACGGCCTATCTTGATGAAGGTGAAAAATGCAATAATGTTGGGTTGATGCATAAATCCATACTTCTTGATATGGCGGCTCCGGTTGTTATTCGCGGCAGTTTCAAGACTCTGGAAGAAGCAATTATTGAACGAATTAAGGAAGCGGACGGAGAATTGGCCAATGACACTTTCCACCTCTGATTCCATTTCCGTAACTGATCTGGAAAAAAAATTCGGCGCGTTTGTCGCTGTCAACAAAATCACATTCTCCGTGAAGAAAGGTGAGATTTTCGGTTTCCTGGGCGCGAACGGTTCCGGCAAGTCCACCACAATTCGCATGCTTTGCGGAATAATCACGCCGACATCCGGCGGCGGATTTGTTGCAAGGCACGACATTATGACTGAATCGGAAGAAATAAAACATTCCATCGGCTATATGTCGCAGAAATTCTCTCTCTATGAAGATTTAACACCTTTTGAAAATTTACGTTTTTATCTGGGAGTATACAATATTCCGCAATCACAATGGCCTCAGCGTATTAACTGGGTGCTGGACATGGCGCAGTTGCAAGACGTGCGCAATCGTAAAACCAGAGAATTGCCGCAGGGCTGGCGGCAGAGACTCGCGCTGGGCTGTTCGCTCTTACATAAGCCCGAAATTCTTTTTCTTGATGAGCCTACTTCGGGAGTCGATCCTGTCACCAGGCAGCATTTCTGGAATTTCATCAGGCAACTTGCCACCGGCGGAATGACAATATTTGTTACCACGCATTACATGGATGAAGCGCGTTTCTGCGAAAGAATCGTTATGATTAATGAGGGGAATATTGTTGCTGCGGGCAGCCCCGCGGAAATTATTGCCGAAGTTTGCCCGGGAGAACCAAAAGCCGATCTCAATGATGCTTTTATAAGATTAATGAAGAGGAATGATATTTGAAATTTATAAGACTCAAAGCCATAGTTCGCAAGGAATTTTATCATTTGATCCGGGACTACCGCAGCCTTTATCTGGCTTTTGCCATTCCACTGCTACTGATTATTCTTTTCGGATACGCGCTCAGCCTTGATGTGGATAATGTGGAAACGGTATTTGTTGATTACGACAGATCCGAATTAAGCCGTGATTTTATCCGTAAACTGGGAGCTTCTTCCTATTTTCATGTCATCGGACTATTGCCTCAGACAAAGGACGCAATTGATTATCTCGATCATGACAGGGTAAAGCTTGCGATTGTAATTGGCCCCGACTTCATGAAAAATATTAGTGCCGACCGGGAAACCCAACTGCAAATTATTATCGACGGCAGCGACCCTACTTACGGCAACATTCTCCGCGGTTATATTACCTCCTTTACAGACCAGTACAATCAAAAGTTATTGGCAGATTATCTCAATCGGAATGGCCAGGAGCAAATAAAGCCTCCCATGGACGGTCGCGTCCGTATCTGGTTTAATGAAGATCTGGAAAGCCGTAATTTTATCATTCCGGGAATTATTGCCGTCATCATCATGATTGTCGGCGCTCTTCTCACCTCTCTGATCATTGCCCGTGAATATGAAAACGGCACAATGGAAACTATCAAATCCATGCCTGTTAGAGCCGGAGAATTGCTTCTCGGCAAAGCTATTCCTTATTTTTTCATCGGGCTCACGAATGTGTTAATAGCAATTCTCCTGGGGCAACTGCTTTTTGGCATAGTGATGAAAGGGAATTTCTGGCTGATGCTTGCATCCGCCTCTCTTTATTTATGCGTTGCTTTATCGTTGGGGCTTTGGATTTCAAATGTGACAAAATCGCAATTGATGGCCAACCAGATAGCCATTTTAACGACCTATCTGCCGTCGCTTCTTCTTTCTAACTTCGTTTTTCCTGTAATCAACATGCCGAAATTTTTGCAGATGTTGACATTGGTGGTTCCTGCGAGGTATTTTATTGATATTTTATCGGGAATTTATCTGCGCAATCTGGGGATTGCTTATTTATGGCCGAGTATGCTGGTTTTGTTTTTAATGTTCGTGCTGTTGACGTTCTTTAATTTCAGATTGTTGAAAAAGGAAGGTCTATGAGCTGGCTCAGAATCAGAGAACTGGTGCGCAAGGAATTTATTCAGTTATTCGGCGACAGGCGAAACCGGGTAATGATGCTTGTTTTCCCCTTTATTCAAATGTTTATTTTCGGGTACGTCGTAAATTATGATATTACTAATATTCGCGTGGCAGTTCTGGATTATTCCAAGACCTATGAGAGCCGTAAACTCGTCGATAGCTTTATCGGTGGCAACATATTCCATATTACAAATAACGCAACCGATGAACATCAGATGGCCCAGCTTTTGCTGCAACAAAAAGTAGATATGGGCATTAAGATCGGTCAGGATTTCGCGTCGGTTATTAGAAAAGGACAAACCGCTCCTGTCCAGATTCTTGTTGACGGATCCATGAGCAACATGGCTTCCATCAGGGTGGCATACACCGCGTCGGTTCTGGATAAGTTTAACAGCGAAGAGTTGCGTGAGATTTATGCCAAGACAATGAAATATGGCAAAATAGATGCGCGCATTAGAACATGGTATAACCCCAATCTCAACAGCCAGTACTTTTTTGTTCCCGGAATTGTGGCGGTTTTAATAATGGTTACGGCTTTTATTCTGACGTCTATTGCTATCATCAGAGAAAAAGAAGACGGTACGATGGAACAATTGATAGTTACGCCTCTGAAATCATATGAGTTAATTATCGGTAAAACCATTCCCTATATCATTATTTCTTTGGGACAGATGGTTGCGGTCACTGGCGTTGCCGTTTACTGGTTTGAAATACCTTTCAATGGGAGTTTTTTACTGCTTTTAGGGGCTACATGTTTGTTCTTACTCAGCACTTTGGGGATAGGACTTTTTATATCGACAATAGCAGCGACTAAGCAGCAGGCCATGATGACATCGTTCTTTTTCATTATGCCGTTTTTTATGCTCAGCGGTTTTGTATTCCCCATTTCCAATATGCCTGAAGTTGTGCAATGGCTTACTTATCTTAATCCGCTTAGATATTTTCTGGTCGTCCTACGGGATATTTTTCTCAAGGGAGTGGGACTTGATGTGCTGTGGCCCCAATTTCTGGCGCTGACTATATTGGGAACTATCGTCTTTACCGGCGCAATCAGCCGCTTTAAAAAACGGCTGGATTAGTCAGAGAATATTTTGTAGTATTACTTAATTACGATTCGGGGAAATTATAATTCATGCTCAAAGTAATCGCGGACCAAGCGGCTATAAAAAAATATGCCGGACAATTTAATAAAAAGTTCAAGCCCTTTATCGATGAAGAAATAAAAGTAAAGTTGGGGCATCAGGGCGCGGGTTTTCCCGCGAAAGTATTATGGTCAAAATGTCTTGGCATCTGGAAATTTTCACGCGCCATAAAAGAAGTCAGATATTGGAATGCCTTTGGCGTCGGAAAGCCGGGGACGTCCGATGTTCTCTCCATTGCTTCCGAAATTAATTTCCCCTGGGCACAGATAGACAGAAAAACAGGCGGTGCTTTTGCCGAAGACGCGAGGGGCAATGTTTTTGTGATTCACCGGGGTAAAATCGGCGGAGGGAAAAAGGGAATTGGTAAATCGCTTTTTGAGCATAAGTACCGCGGCGTCTGGTCGTTTATGGAGGACGGTAATTCCATCAGCCAGATAGCAGTCATTGGAGACCTCAAATCCGAACGCTTTGCCCTGCAGGCGGCTCAATTTGTAAAAAAAATAGAAATGCTGAAATCGGCTGTTGCCGCTTCCACGCAAACAGAAATAAATTTTTCCGAAATAACTTTTCGGGAAGACTTAATAGGAAGCACAACTCCTTCCGCTGAGGACGAAATTGTTTCCGCGTGTGACCGCGAACTGGTTATCAGCGAACTGGCCATTTGGCTTCAAAAACAAAAAGTAAAAATTGGCAATGATACGGAGAGTGAACTTTTTACGGTTAATACTTCTGAAAACAGAATTTCTCATATTTTTGAAGTATTAACGGACACAAAAGAAAATAGTTTGTTTGCCGCTGTTGGCAAGTTGCTTTTGCAAACCTCTGATGCCGCACTTAGGCCTTATCCGGTTCTGGTTATGCCGAAAGACAAAATAAGTCATTATGCAGAGGAACTTCAAAGAAATAACATTTCCGTTGTCGGTTTTTACTGGCAGGAAGAAAAAGCTGTTTTTTCAGGATTAGAAAAAATCAAGTTTCGTTGATACCCTTTCGGGTTGCTGCGGCTAACTTGGCTGGCACGCCCTGCCCTGGCGTAGGCCGCGGGGTCATCATCTATCCAAAACGTTTGTAAAATACGCCTCATCGTCTCCTCCGATATTTATTGTAATCCTCCTTGAAAGACGGGTATATTTAACTAAAGAATTATTTTCTATTGACAAATTGCTATTATAAAACTATTATATTAACAAGTTGGATATTTAATAACACTATGATGACAATAAATTTTCGCGAAATAATAATTAGCTACATTATAATTAGCTTCTTCATAGGAGGCCGGGTCGCGGAATAGTATCAACTCTAAATAAACAAAAATTTAATCCGCTGCCAGGCAAACCCGGTAGCGGATTTTTTTTGAAAGCGAGGAGAAAATGACAAAAAATAAAGTATTGGTTTACGATACAACGCTAAGAGACGGAACTCAGGGTGAGCAAACAAATTTTTCGGCGGAAGAAAAATTACGCATTGCCCAGCGTCTTGATGATGCTCATTTTGACTATATTGAAGGTGGCTGGCCCGGTTCCAATCCTAAAGACATTCGTTTTTTCGAAATGGCCCAAAACATTAAATTTAAAAATTCGCGCCTTACTGCTTTCGGCAGCACGCGTCATCCGCATACAAAAACCGAATCATGCCCCAATTTAAAGGCTTTGGTAAAAGCGGGTACTTCCGCCGGCGCTATTGTCGGAAAATCGTGGGATTTGCATGTAACCGAAATTCTTAAAACAGACCTCAACGAAAACCTTGCCATGATTGCCGATTCCATCGAATATTTGAAATCCATGGGCAAAGAGGTTCTTTTTGACGCCGAGCATTTTTTCGACGGATATAAAAATAATCCCCGTTACACAACAAAAGTCGTGAAAACGGCGCTCGCCGCCGGCGCGGATATGATTGTTCTTTGCGATACCAACGGCGGCTGTATGCCGTATGAGATCAGCGAAATAGTCAAAAATATTTCTTCCCATATTCCATTAAACATTATCGCGATCCATACGCATAATGACGGAGGTCTTGCTGTTGCCAATTCGATTGCCGCCGTGCGGGAAGGCGTGAAAATGATTCAAGGCACCGTAAATGGCTATGGTGAAAGATGCGGCAATGCTGACTTGATTTCCCTGATCGCCAATTTACAATTAAAACTTGGTAAAAATTGTCTGCCGTCGGAATCGATCCGGCAACTTACCAATCTCTCTCATTTCGTGAGTGATGTTGCTAATGTTCCACCGCTTAACGCACGGCCCTTTGTGGGGCGCAGCGCTTTTGCTCACAAGGGCGGAGTGCATGTCAGCGCCGTGGTCAAAAACTCCCGAGCCTATGAGCATATACAGCCGGAACTGGTAGGCAACCACAGGCGCGTCCTTGTTTCCGATTTGTCGGGAAAAAGCAATGTTGAATATAAAGCAAAAGAATTGGGCATTGACCTCGGTAAAAATGACGTTATCAGTAAAAAGATAGTACGTGAAGTCAAGCTTATGGAGGATCGAGGCTTCCAGTTTGACGCTGCCGATGGTTCTCTTTCCCTGCTGATTAAAAAAACAATCGGAGAATTTATCGAACCATTCAACCTGGAAACTTTCAGCGTCATTACTTCACGTACGGAAAATAACCCGTGCCTTTCTCAGGCAACAATCAAAATATCTGTCGCAGGCGAAGAAGAGTTGACAGCCGCCGAAGGAAACGGTCCTGTGAATGCTCTGGATCACGCTCTGCGCAAAGCGCTGACAAAATTTTATCCGCAAATCAAGGAAATGCGTCTGGTTGATTTTAAAGTGCGCACGCTGGAAGGTTCGGAAGGGACAGCCGCAGGCGTCAGAGTGCTTTTGGATTCGACGGATGGCGAAGAACTCTGGAGCACTATAGGTGTCTCGGAAAATATTATTGAGGCCAGCTGGCAGGCTCTTGTTGATAGTATTGAATATAAACTAAGCAAAGACAATCTGGCCGCAAAATAATACCAGTCATCCTCCTTTCGGGAACTGACGCCTGTCAGGCGGCAGATTCCATGCAATTTGGCATAATAAAAATTTATTACTTTCTTTTCCTTCACGGAACCTTTCATTGCGAAAGTGTCTGTTTCTTGATATAATAATACTTTATTAATTTAAAAAATAACAGGAAGCTAAAACATGTTGCTGTCTATAAACAGCCAGAATCCGCAAATGCGTCTTATCAAAAAAGCCGCAGAAGTACTGCGTCAGGGAGGGATTATCATTTATCCTACCGATACGGTTTACGGTTTGGGCTGCGATTTATCCAACAAAAAGGGCATAGAAAAGATTTATGAATTAAAAAAAAGAAACAGAAAAGAACCTTTGAGTTTTGTTTGCTCTGATTTAAAACATATCAGCCAGTACGCGAAAGTTACCGACTACGCGTATAGAACAATGAAAAGGCATTTGCCGGGAGCTTATACTTTTATTCTTGAAGCTTCGCGTCTGGTGCCTAAAATTATTTTACCGAAAAGATCAACGACGGGAATAAGGGTGCCGGATAATCAAATTTGTCTGGCTCTGATTAAAGAACTTGGCCAGCCGATAATCAGCACCAGCGTAAAAAATACGAAGGATGAAACGTTAGGAGATCCCTCTGTCATAAAAGAGGGCTTTGGTCGGATGGTTGACTTAATTATTGATGGTGGTATTATTATACCCCAGCCATCTAGTGTCATTAGTCTTGTTGATGACACTATAGAAATTATAAGAATTGGTAAAGGCGACATAAGCGCCTTTCTATAAATACAATAAGGTTAGCGCTAACATTTTTGACAAATAGACACTCTAAAAGTCTATCCCTGTATAGGTATACTTAAAAAATGTAAGCCGGCCAAAAAAGGACATTTATGAAACACACGATGCTTGTTAACGCTGTTCACAAAGAACAGGTGCGGATGGCTACTGTCAACGAAAAAGGTATCCTTGTTGAATTCAACATTGAAATGTCAACAAGGGAGCCCATTACCGGTAATATTTTTAAAGGCAAGGTTCTTAAAGTTGAACGAGGCCTGCAAGCGGCCTTTGTTGATTATGGCGGCAGTAAAGATGGTTTTCTTCCGCTTAAGGATGTTAGCCATGAGTATTTGACCGCACAGACAAACGGCCAGGCCGATGGCAGACCTGTTTTAAAAGCGGGACAGGAAATAATAGTTCAGGCTGTAAGGGAAGCGATAGGCAATAAGGGAGCTCTTTTAACTTCTTATATCTCTCTTCCCGGCAGATATGTAGTTCTGCTCCCCAATAAACCCGGCAGTGGCATTTCCCGTAAAGTAGAAAATGAAGAAGACCGGCAAAAAATAAAAAGTATCATGAAACAAATTAAAATCCCTGAAGATATGGGCTTTATCGTCAGGACAGCGGGATTCAATCGGACAAAGCAGGAAATCTCCCGCGATTATCAGCTTCTGATGCGTCTTTGGAAGGAAATATGCAATAAAGTAAAAAGCATCAGTAAGCCTTCTCTGATTTACCAGGAAACCGACTTTGGCGTGCGCAGTTTACGCGATTATTTAACGCCTGAAATTGAAGAAATTCTGGTTGATGATCGGGACACTTATGGTAAAATGCGCGCTTACTTAAAAGCCGTGGCTCCGCGTCATTTACGAATTATCAAGCAATATAAAGAAAAGACTCCCATTTTTGACAGTTTTCGATTGGAAGAACAAATACGCGTTATTTATCAGGAACGAGTGGACCTGAAATCCGGAGGGCACATTGTAATAAATCCGACGGAGGCCATGATTACAATAGATGTAAATTCCGGCCGCGGTTCCAATAAAAGAAATATTGAAGAAACAGCCTTCAAAACAAACATTGAAGCCAGCGAAGAAATTGCGCGGCAGCTGCGCTTGAGGGATTTAGGCGGATTGATCGTCATAGATTTTATTGACATGATGGACAAAAAAAATATTGCGGAAGTGGAGAAATCTTTTAAAAAAGCGCTTAGTATTGATAAGGCCAGGATTCAGCTTTCACGTATTTCCAAGTTCGGGATGCTCGAATTATCACGGCAAAAAAAACAATCAACAATTCAGGAAATAAGTTACACAAGATGTCCTTACTGTAAAGGGAGCGGTTTGCGTCCATCTCTGGAATATGCCGCTTTGGGAGCGTTTCGCAAAATTGAATCAGACGCTGTTAGAGGTATTTATTCAGAATTAAAAATAATTTTACCACACGAAATCGCTAATTACATTCTAAATCGCAAAAGAAAGGAACTTTTGAATTTGGAATCGGAATTCGATCTCACTTTGAATATTTCGGGTAGCGTGGATGTACCGTGGGACAGTGTGGAAATACAGCAAATAATAAAAGAACAGGCTGAAATTCAGGAGCTTCAAGAAGAAACTTCTGTGAAAACAGACGAAATTTCTGTATCAACCACTAATGACAAAAGTTCAATTGAAGAAAACGGTTCGGCAAATATAGAAATACCCGCTAAAAAGAAAAGTCGAAGGAGACCTCGCCACAAAAAAAGAAGACCGGTGGAAATAGTAAAGGAAATGTCCCCAGTGCCGGATGCTACACCGGAAACAGTTCCGGAAATCCCAGCCGCCGAAAATCTGCCGGTTATACAGGATCATCACGAGGAGCATTTTCCGCTTGTTATCGAGCCGGCAAGGGAACCGGCCATGGAGCCGGCAAGGGAAACAACGGGGGAACCGTTCAATCCGGAAGAAAGTATTGTTACTTCTGAGCCGGAGAAACCGGATAGAAGCATTATCGAAAAACAAAAAAAGAATGAAGAATAAAAAATAAACCAGCTGATTTATTTTTTATTTTGTCCGGAAGCTATTTCCCCGCGGCTAGTTCTTTAGATCGCCGTGTCGCAGCCTCAACAGCAGCAATGATTATCTCGCGAAGATTTTCTTCTTCCATTACCCTTAATCCTGCTGCGGTAGTGCCGCCGGGTGATGTTACCATTTCCCTTAATTGCGCCGGTTCTTTATCGCTTTTAAGACACAAGTGGGCGGCTCCCATCATGGTATGCGCGGCCAGTTGCTTGGATAAGTCACGGGACAATCCTTTTTTTAATCCGGCCTCAATAAGAGCTTCGATAATAAGAAAAAAATAAGCGGGACCGCTGCCGCTCAACCCGGTTACAGCATCCATATGTTTTTCTTTTACACGTACACTGATACCCACGGCATTGAAAATAGCTTGCGTAAGCTTAACATCACCGGCTTTAACGCGGCTTCCTCCGGCTACTGCCGTAGCCCCCTTGCCGACAAGTGCGGGCGTGTTGGGCATTACTCTTACAACCCGGACGCCTTTTGACAGAGAGTTTTCAATAAAATTTGTTGTAATTCCGGCAGCGATCGAAATAACCAGCTTAGATTTATCAATAACGGAGCTAATCTCTTTAAGTGTGATGGCCATATTTTGCGGTTTAACGGCGAGAATAATTATGTCTGCTTCTTTTGCGGCTTTTTCATTATTACCGGAGACCTTTAACTTCATTGATGAACGTAGAGAATTAAGTTTTGCTTTATCAATATCAGTCACAGTTATATTTCTGGGGGAAGTGATTTTATTGGCAATTAACCCCTTGGCAATGATGCTTCCCATTTTACCGCCGCCAATGATGGCTATTTTTTTCTCTTTGAGCATATTTTAATACCTCCAATATTATTCATGCGTCTTTGTGGCTGTTTAAAAACGCTCATTTGATGTGTTGCACCGCAAAACGCACTGCTCAATGTATATCCACGCCTTGCTGTTCGTTTTTTGCGCGCCTGGTATCTGAGCTTTTTAAAATAGCCACGTAAAAACGCGCTTTTCAACAACACTTCTTTTTCTTCTTATATTGTCAAATCGAGTCCGGTCAAGCGCTTTATTCTTCCATTGCATTAAATTTTGCTTTTGTGATAGTTAACTTCCAGGGGATTTTAAACATATGCTGAAAGATTTTAACATTGAATCGGTAAAAATTGCCTGTCTGATAAGCGAAAGCGATGAGGATGATAACAAACAAAGTCTGGTTTTTATCCATGGTTCCGGCGGTGACCACAGTGTATGGTCGCACCAATATGCCCGGCTGCGTAAGAAATATAATATAGTGGCCATTGATCTTCCGGGGCATGGACGTTCCGGAGGCAGCGGAGAAAAGGATGTTAGCAGCTACTGTGTATGGGTAAAGAAATTGCTGGATATCCTTAATTTGAAAAAAGCTGTGCTTGCCGGCCATTCGTTGGGAGCGGCAATTGCGCTTAAGTATGCCATAAACTATCCCGAAGAAATCAATGGAATTGTTTCAGTTGGCGGCGGAATGAAAATGCCGGTTAATCCTTTCTTTTTAGATTATTTAAAAATAAGTCCTGTCCAGATGCCGGCGGAAATAACGGAGTTAATTTGTAAATATTCGCTGGCGAAAGAAAACCGTCCCAAATTTCTTGACGACCTGCAAAAAAGTATTTCCCGGTCAAAAGTTGAGGTTTTATACGGCGATCTTCTGGCATGCAATGAATTGGATTTAACTAAGGAAGCAGATAAAATCAAAGTGCCTGCCCTCATTATCTGCGGAGCGGAAGATAAAATGACTTCACCGGATCTTTCCCGTGGGCTTGCCGTGAACATCGGGGGGGCAAAGCTGGAAATAATTGCGGGGGCCGGCCACATGGTTATGATGGAAAGACCGGCAGAATTCAATATTGCGTTGGAAAATTTTTTAGTGTCAATTTCAGAGGAGTTGTTTCCAAAACGCTAAACGGGAGGATTTATGTTTGTTTTGAAATATTTTATCATAGCACTGGCCGAAGTAATAGATATTGTTTTGTTAAGTTACATGATTATCATATTTGCCCGAGCAGCGATTTCATGGGTTAATCCCGATCCCTATAACCAAATTGTTATCTTTTTGTATCGCGTGACCGAGCCGGTTCTCAGGCCAATCCGCCGGAAATTGCCCATGAACAATGCAGGGATAGATTTTTCGCCTTTTATAGTTATTCTGGCGATTGTTTTTTTACGGCTTTTTTTAGTACCGACAATGCAACATCTGGCTCAGCTTTTTTAATATTCGGCAGAAAGGAAAAATCCCTCAGGCAATATGATTAGCTTGAAAGAGTCGAAAAAAGGTCTAACTTTTGATATTCAGGTAATCCCTCACGCATCGCGTGCGGAAATAACTGGCGAGCAGGACGGCGTTGTCAAAATCAGGGTTACCGCGCCGCCCGTGGAAGGAGCGGCCAATGAGGCTTGTATAAAATTATTGGCAAGTGAACTGAAACTGAAAAAAAGCCAGATGGAGATATGCTCCGGTTTAAAATCTCGAAAAAAAACAGTTATAATTAAAAACATTATAAAATCGGAATTGGCATTGAAGATAAATAACATTCTCAAGACAGATTAGATTTACAAACCACCCTGCTTTTATTGCATCACATATATAAGGGTGGCGTTGCCTCGCAAAAAAATCGTATGGAAAAAACAAAAAATTCAGAAAATTCCAAAGTGGCCAAAGCAGCCGGAATTGTAGGCGCGTTAACAATGGTCAGCCGTGTTTTCGGCTTGCTGCGCGATACCGTTATTGCTGCGATCTTCGGCGCCACTTGGATGACGGATGCCTTCTGGATTGCTTTTCGCATTCCCTTTACATTAAGCAGGCTGTTGGGTGAAGGTTCTCTTACCGTTTCCTTTGTTCCGGTTTTTACCGAATATCTACACAAGAGGACAAAAGAGGAAACCCTCGAATTAGCCTATAACGCTTTTACCATACTATCGATCATTCTAACCGGTATAACGGTTCTGGGCATCGTCTTTTCGCCGCTCATTGTCGGAATTATCGGAGCCGGCTTTGTTTCAGAACCAAATCATTTTGCATTGGCAGTATTTTTAAACCGCCTGATGTTTCCCTATATCTTTGTTGTTTCATTGGGTGCCTTGTGCATGGGGATTCTGAATTCATATCGTCATTTTATTGCCCCGGCGTTATCTCCGGTACTGTTGAATATTTCCATGATATTGGCGGCCCTGTGTCTGCGCCCTTTCTTTGCGGAACCGATTACAGCATTGGCCATAGGTGTTCTGATCGGTGGAATATTGCAACTGGCCCTGCAGTGGTCGTTTCTAGGAAAGTACGGCGTAAAATTTAGGTTCCGGTTTAATTTTAATCATCCGGGGGTTAAACAAATAGGCGTATTAATACTCCCGGCAATTTTCAGCGGTGGAGTAAATACCATCAATGTTTTCATCGGGACGAGTCTGGCCTCTTTGCTGGCGGGCGGTAGTGTCACGTATCTTTTTTATGCCGACCGGATCATGCAATTGCCGCTGGGCGTTTTTGCAATCGCCATCGGAACGGCAACGCTGCCGAGCTTTTCAAGACATGTTACCGCGGGTAATATCGATGAGTTAAAATCCAGCATTTCTTTTTCACTGCGGCTGACACTTTTTTTGACTATTCCGGCAATGGTCGCACTAATGGCTTTAAACTTGCCGATTATCTCCGTTTTGTTTCAACGCGGCGCTTTTGACGCTCAGGCAGCTATCTATACCAGCCAGGCGTTATTCTGTTATGCGACGGGCCTCTGGGCATATTCCATTGTACGCGTGTTCATTAATTCTTTTTATTCTCTTCAGGATTCCAGATGGCCGATGAGGGCGGCAATCATCACACTGATTGTGAATGTGATTGTGAGTCTGGCATTAATGTATCCCTTAAAACATAATGGTCTTGCCTTGGCTGTTTCAATTGCCGCCGCAGTCAACGTCTTTACGCTGTCTTTTGTGCTGAAAAGAAAAATCGGGAAATTTTTGGATCGTTCCTTTTACATATCTATTTTTAAAATTGTATTATCCGCCGTTTGTATGGCCGCTGCAATTTTACTGATGGATTATTTTATGCCGTGGGATACTTCCGCCCGCTTTAAAACAAGATTGATTTATCTGATCGCTGCAGTTTTTACAGGAGCCGGTGTCTTTTTTAGCTGTGCCTTCCTGTTGAAAAGTCAGGAAATTCATGCCCTTGTCAATATGCTCAAAAGGAGATTAAACCGCCCATAACATTAATCCAAACGATAAAATGATTGACTTAAACACACCAAAGTGATAAGTCTTCACGACTTTGGCAGGCATGACCGGCAAAAGATCAAGAAGGTAAATTATGTTAGATATTAAATATTTAAGACAGAATATCGACCTTGTCCGCCAGAAAATGGACCAACGGGGCCAGAAAATTGATTTCGACGGTTTTCTGGGTTTGGACGCAAAAAGAAGAGATATTCTGGGGGCAGTAGAGACTCTTCGGAATGAACGTAACAGCGTTTCCAAGCAGGTGGGAGAACTCAAAAAAAAGAAAGAGGATGCTTCAGCGCTCATTGAAAAGATGGGTGACGTATCGGCCAAGATAAAAGAATATGATGAAATCCTGCGCGTTACGGAAGAAGAACTCAACGCCTTTGTCATGATTGTGCCGAACATCCAACATGAATCCGTGCCGCAAGGCAGCGGCTCGGAAGACAATAAGGTTGTACGTACCTGGGGTGAAAAACCGGTTTTCAGCTTTGAGCCCAAGCAGCATTTTGACCTGGGCGAAAATCTGAACATCCTGGATTTCACGCGTGGTGCAAAAATAACCGGAGCACGATTTACGGTTTCCCGTGGGGCAGGCGCTGCTATGGAGCGCGCGCTGGTCAGCTTCATGCTCGACTTACACACGGAAAAGCATGGTTACACGGAAGTTTTGACACCTTTTATGGTGAATGCAGAAAGCATGACAGGAACAGGCCAACTGCCGAAATTTAAGGAAGATCTTTTTAAAATTGAAGGCATGGAATATTATCTGATTCCAACAGCGGAAGTTCCGGTAACCAATATTTACCGGGATGAAATTCTCGATGAAGATAAGCTGCCGATTTATCTGGTGGCTTATTCTCCCTGTTTTCGCGCTGAAGCCGGTTCTTACGGTAAGGATACAAGAGGATTGATCCGTCAGCATCAATTTAATAAAGTGGAAATGGTCAAGTTTTCCAAGCCGGAGACTTCTTATGACGAATTGGAAAAGCTGACCGCCAACGCACAAGAAGTTCTCGAAGGGCTCAATATACCTTACCGGACGGTATGTCTGTGCACAGCCGACCTTGGTTTTTCCTCAGCCAAGACATATGACGTGGAAGCCTGGCTGCCCGGACAAAATACATATCGGGAAATTTCTTCCTGCAGCAACTTCGATGATTTTCAGGCTCGCCGTGCGGCGATTCGTTTCCGGAGGAAAGACAGCGGTAAAGTGGAATTTGTTCATACATTAAACGGATCCGGTCTGGCAGTAGGTAGAACCGTTGTGGCGATTTTAGAAAATTATCAGCAGGCGGATGGCAGTGTTTTAATACCGGAAGCCTTGCGCCCTTATATGAGAGGTCTTGAACGAATTACTCCTTAAGATTATCTAAAAGGATAACCGGAGAAAAATATTATTTGGAGGGATGGCCGAGTGGTCGATGGCGGCGGTCTTGAAAACCGTTGACTGAAAGGTTCGCGGGTTCGAATCCTGCTCCCTCCGCCAAATTGTAAAATCCGTCAAGGATTCAAAAAAATAAATATCGGCTGATATAAAATGCGGAGAGATGGCTGAGTGGCCGAAAGCGATCGCCTGCTAAGCGATTGTACGCCCTTTAAAGGTGTACCGCGGGTTCAAATCCCGCTCTCTCCGCCAATTATTTTTGAAAAATTGTGTTAATTCTATTAATGTGTTATTAACTGCGTCCTTACGTATTATCAGTATATTTAGCGCCCATGGCTCAGCTGGATAGAGCGTCGGACTACGAATCCGGATGTCGCAGGTTCGAATCCTGCTGGGCGCACCATGAAATCAAGGGGTTACAGATTTTAATCTGTAGCCTCTTTTTTTTATTGTGAAAGAATTGTGAAAGATTTTCGTCTCGTAAATGTCCGATTTTACATAGAAAAATATTTTCAAGAATCGTTGTTTTCTCAATAATATCATATATGTAGATAGAAAATATCTTCAGTGTGTTGGTTTACATTCGAAGTGATTTCTGTTATAATATACATAAAATTAAGGGGGAAAACAAATATTACTTATCGAACATCGTGACTATATCGTAAATAGATACATCAAATGATCGTCATTTCGATTTCATCCTAAATAGAGAAAACCCCAACATCAAAAATTAAAGAATTGAAGTCGTGATTTTAAATTTTTAATCACGGTAATGACGAGTTTTGCTCTGAAGAAAACTCTCAAAAATCCATGTGAAATGGAAACCCTATAATTATGTCAAAAATAAATTTGACGAAAGTGATGATGAACATGACGTAACTTTAAAAAAGAAAATAAATGTAGTCGTTAAAACGTTAACAATAAAACAAACAATAAAAATGTCTGAATGACATTTTAAAAAATAAATAATTTGGAGGAATTAGAGATGAAATACGATTTTTTCAGTAATAAGAGTGATCTTCATTTTGGTATCAATAATAGCAAAGAATTTGAAGAATTTTGGAGATTAGTGACGTGTAGTATTGATGATAAAAATGTAAAGAAGACATTATCCAAACTTAAACACTCAAATGTAGTTCACTTAGACGGTTACACTACTAAAAAAATGTGTGAAGAGATGGAAAAAGACCAGAATGGTATAGATTTCTTTTGCTATACTCATGCATTATTGAATAATGAAGATTTTAAAGACCTTGAATGCACCTATGATCAGAGATCATTCGTAATCTCTGTAATGTTATATTTCGTTATATTTCAGAAATTCATCAAAAATACTCGATCTGGTTTCGTGATTTATCGTAGAGAGAAGTAATATCCACGATGAGAGAAGAATAACTTGTGTTCAGGTCACTAGTTATTCTTCTCTCACCTGATTGAAAACAATAGATGTTAACTTAATTTTATAACAAGAACAAATATTGTCTGAATGACAGTGAAAGATATATGAGGTACAAAATGAAAATCTATAAGTTTCAAAGTTTAAATAATAGAAGAAAGAATAATCCATATTTCAATATCAACGATGATAAAGAATTTAGACGATTCTGTCGTAACTTAAGAAATCGTATTGATGAAAAACATGAAGTATATGTCAGAAAGATTCTATCCAAACTAAAAAAAGAGAATCGTGTAACCATAGATAAATTCTATACCAAATTGATATATAAATCTGTCCATCATCACTGGGAGTCTTATTCATTTGAAGAAGATATTAGAGACTTTTCGTTTGATTCAAAATTATCTAGTCAAAATTTTGAATATAATCTTGTTGATATTGTGAACTTAATTAAATTTCATAATTTAATAAAAAATTCACGTGACGGTCTTAAAATTTATTGTACAGAAAGTGATGATGAGACTGAAAAGAAAAAACTTTTCAAGAATCCATCTATATGTGAGGTAATATAATTATGAAGAAGAAATATACTAAACAAGAGTTAGAAGAAATGAAAGATGAGTCAGATTGGAATGAATTTCAGACTTATTTAAAGTCTGATGAATATATTGAGGAACATAAAACTCAGTCTGGTCGTGTAAATCAAGAAATTCCTGATTGGTTGAAAAATGATATACCTCAAGAAGAAAAAGATGAATTACAGAAAAAATATTATCTTGATTATCTTGACCTGAAGAATCCGTATCGAAAACTCTCTAAAGTTAACTTAACAATGGAAAGAAAAAATTACAGATGGATAGAATCAAGTGTATTGAAGACTTTGATGAGTTCAGGGATTACTGGTTCTGAGTGGAGTGTTTTGTTTTACATCATTCACAGAACTCGTGGTTATCGTCTGAGCAAAATAATGAAGTTATTATACAAACCTGTTGAACCTATCAAAATCAAGGAAATTCAAGAGTGGACTGAACTATCAACACCTAATATTTACAGAACCTTGAAGTCATTGATGAAGAAAAGACTCATTTATCAAGTAGGTCAAACGAAAGATAACTATTATACTCTCGGTGTTAATTTTCGGTATGACACTTGGAAAGTATAATATGTCTGAACTTTATCAGAAATGTCATGGTTCTTAAATGATAATAGGATGTAACTTTAAAAGAGAATTCTTTATCTAAACTGATAATCTACTCTCCAGAAAGAGAAAATGATTATCTGAATTGATAAAGGGATTCTCTTTTCTGAGAACAAAACATTGGGAAGTTATTGTATTAATAGAGTTATTACCTACCGATATATAAGTATTATAGATAAGTATTATAGATAAGTAATAATAATATATAAGTTTAAATATAAGATATAAATACGGGGTCTTTGATTTAATATTCTTATGGAGTTTAAGTAATAAAATCTCCTATAACCCCCTTCTAATCACCATGTAACTGTTCTTGGACAATTTAATATTAATCGTTCCGTCTATTACTCCATTTCTAATGGATGGATATTTCATCATCTCTGACATAATATATTTCATATTGTCTGAACCTACCCCGATATTGTGGACAGTCCGAAAAGCTGCTACAAAAGAGCAAGGAGGACGAAGATGTTATCAAGGAAATCATTTACAAAGGAATTTAA
>Ga0326727_10002944_pt1 | contig 56067 bp, 62 predicted proteins | sample MB2enrmetagenome_FD_207643 | JGI IMG/M metagenome (GOLD analysis project Ga0326727, IMG submission 207643) | Lab enriched peat soil microbial communities from McLean, Ithaca, NY, United States - MB29MY | ecosystem: Environmental > Terrestrial > Soil > Wetlands > Peat | place: USA: New York...
AACGCGGCTTAAAGAAACTAAAGAAGCGAATAACCAAGCAGGCAGTACGGCGAAAGGCCTGCGGCAAACCCGGAGTTTTTCAACAGCCACAGGCGATTTCACTCACGACGCCAGTCCGAATTCTGGGCGGATCAGGGGAAAACCGGCAACCGCCCGATTTCCCCATCTAGGAGGAGTCAAAAGCCTCGCCTTCGGCCGCCAGGCGATCCAGCGGAGTGTTCACGTTGAAGAAACTCTGCTCGGAAAAACCAGCGGCTGCTAGTTCTGCCTCTTCGATCACCCTGATGGTCACTCCGGAAAACGCCGCATCAATCTTGTACTTCCCTGCCCGCAGAGCCTGCTCGGCGGTGGTGGAGAATTCGCGTCGATAGATGGCACAGAGCGGCTGAAACCCCTTGCTGGTGCGAGGCACGGTGATGATGGCGTGGTTGTCTTCCGCCGTCGCAAAAAGAAAGGCGAGAAGTTCCCTGGAGACGAAAGGCATGTCCACGGCAAGTATTAAGTTCAGTTCGGCGGTTGAATTCGTTAGCGCCGCGTGAATGCCGGCGAGAGGGCCGCAGCCGGGAAAAATGTCGGCCAAAACGGATTCGTATTTGGAAAACTTGGCCGGATCGCCAACGATGGTCACTCGGTCGCAGACCTCGCCCATTACGGTGAGCGCACGATCGAGCAAAGTTTGGCCGCGAAAATCCAGAAAGGCCTTATCTGAATTCGTACCCATGCGGGAACTCTTGCCTCCGGCTAGGAGGAAACCCATGCGTGATCGGTTGGCTGGTGCAGTCATGACCATAGTTCCGGCGCAGCTGAAAAGGCTGCGGGCGAAGTCAGATGCCAACGCTCCAGCCCCTGAATGGGCATCTGATTCCGAGAACCTATGGCATCGCTAAAGCGATGCCCTGATACGAAACCGGACCTCTTGCAAGACATTCTATGGAAAAGCATAAGGCCTGGGCCACGATGCACGAAAGTAACCTACCCAGAACCGCGCAGCCGTCGGAAGATGGAGGTGTCCGATTGGTACGAGGGCACTACTCGACATCATGGCGCAAAAACTCATGGAAGTTCTGATGCTGGGACGCTGTTCGCACGAATTCTCCTGGCCGCGCCGCGCAGCCAATGGCGAGTACTACCAAGTCTGCCTGGTGTGCGCCTCCGCTTACCAGTACGACTGGAAGACCATGCGTCGCGGAAACCGGGTTGACGCGCCGGTGGCGGAGACCACAGGCGTCCGGCGCCGCTCCGGTCAAAAGCAGCCGACGTGGATGCCGCGGGCACGGCGCTTGCGGTCGAACCTTCCGGTTCGATACCGCGGAAAGAATCTCCATACCTGGTATGAAGGCCAGATCCGGAACATCAGCCAGTCGGGCGTGTTGTTTTACGGACCGCAGCAATTGCCGGCCAATGCGCTGGTGGAACTGATTTTTGAGATGCCCGAGGAAATCTCCGGACAAAAGAACAGCAGCGTACTTTGCCAGGGCAGGCTGATTCGCATCAAGGACGCGCTTGACAATGTCGAGGACGCATACGCCCTGGCCGCCTCCATCCTCGACTACAAGTTTCTCCACAAGGACTGACTCGCCAACCTGCCGGGAATAACGTGTGCTCTCGGTTGGATTCTCTTCAATAACGCGAGGCCGGTTCCCAGTTCGCAGAATTCTGTCTGCGCTTGGCGGTTGCCTCTCGCCCATGCTGCTGCTAGAGTTTTCCCGGAACATCGAAGGCCGTTTCAGAAAAATGTTGGGAATTGAGGCCAACCTGAGGAGCTGGATCGCACGGAATCGGTATTCGCCGCTGGTGCAATATGGAGGGGCCGCGCTGGCGGTGTGGGTAGCGGTTAGCCTCTGGACTTTTTCGCCCATGCTGCACCGCCATCTCTTTGTGCTTCTGCTGGCGGCGGTGTTGCTTGTCTCTCGTTTTCTCGGTTTTGGCCCCGCGGTCTTCTGCTCGCTGGTTTCCACCGCTTGCCTGGATTTCTTCGCCGTTCCGCCTTACTTCAGCTTCAGCATCCACTCGGGCGCCGATCTGGAGCGGCTGCTGGTTTTCCTGGCCATTTCGGTGTTCGCCGGGAGCATGGCTCGGCAGAAAACGTTGGCGGAATTGCGCGCCGATCGCACCACCCGCGAGATGGCCGCCATCGTGGAATACTCTGCTGACGCAATTTACAGCGTCAGTATCGACGACACCATCACCAGCTGGAACCGCGCCGCCGAACTTCTCTATGGCTACACTGCCGAGGAGGCAGCCGGGTTGCCGGTGTCGCGCCTGGGGCCACCGGAACGCCGCGACGAGCAGGAGCGTAACCGCGAGATCATCAATCGCGGTGGACACGTGGCTCCCTATCGGACCGAGCGCATGCACAAGGACGGCACCCGCCGGCCGGTCCTGCTCTCGGTGTCGTCGCTTCGAAACAGGCGCGGCGAAGTCGTGGGGGGGTCGGTCATCGCACGCGATATCTCGGCCGAGAAGCAGTCCGAAGAAGCTGTCCGCCGCAGCGAAAAGCTTGCCACCGCGGGCCGGCTTGCCGCTTCCATCGCACACGAGATCAACAATCCGCTCGAGGCCCTTGCCAACCTGCTGTACCTGGCGCGCCATGACTCCAGCCACGCCGACGACTATCTGACCATGGCGGAACAAGAAGTGGGCCATGTTGCCAAGTTAGCGCAACAGACTTTGGGATTTGTCCGCGGCGCCAGTTCGCCCGGCGCGATGGATCCTGCCAACATCATGGACGAGATTCTGCAGTTGTATTCCCGCAAGCTGCAGGGAAAGCACATCCACGTGACGCGACGCTATGGCGGCAATTGCCAGATCAGTGGCTATTCCGGCGAGTTGCGGCAATTGCTGGCCAATCTTCTGGTGAACGCGGTGGATGCCATGGCGGACGGAGGTTCGCTGCAAGTGCGCGTGGCGGCGGGCCGCGACTGGTCCAGCGGCAGCGCGGGAGTCCGCATCACTGTGGCCGACAACGGCAGCGGAATTCCACGCAACAATCTCCGTCAGATCTTCGAGCCTTTCTACACGACGAAGAAGGACAGCGGAACCGGCCTCGGATTGTGGGTCTCGCGTGGCATCGTGCAGAAGCACGGAGGCTCGATTCGGGTACGCAGCCGGGCCGACGGGCGCGCGACTGGCACGACCTTCTTGATTTTCTTGCCCTTGCAGTACGAAGTCAGCCGAGTAGCATGAGCAGGCGTTTCCTCCTTATTCCCAATGACTTGCGGGCACCAGAAGTGCAGTGACCTTCGTGCTTAGAAGGCCCAGCCCGAGCAGCTTATAATCATACAAGTCCAATCAGACTGGGCACTTAGCCAACGTGGAACCGACTCTTGCAGCTGCGATCTTCGCTCTGGGGCTGTGCTTTGGCAGCTTCCTGAACGTCTGTATTTACCGGCTGCCACGTGGCAAGTCGGTGGTTGCGCCACGCTCCGCGTGCCCTCACTGCGGAAATCTGATTCCGCTCTACCACAACTTGCCCGTACTAAGCTGGCTGATTCTTCGAGGAAAGTGCCGCTCCTGCAAGCAGTCCATTTCGCCACGCTACCTTGTGATCGAGGTGCTTACGGGTTTGCTCTTTCTCGGCTGTTACGCGCACTTCGGGTTGACGCTGGCGGCGCTAAAGTGCGTCGTGCTCGGCTACCTGCTGCTGGGACTGATCTTCACCGATGCGGAAACCAAACTGCTTCCCGACGCGATGACTCTGCCCGGGCTCGCTTTGGGAATTGGCTTCAGCCTTCTGGTTCCGGTGAATGACCTGGCTTCGCGAATCATGCCGGGTCTGGTGTCACCGGTGATGAGCAGCGATCTTTCGTGGCGCTTGTGGTCATTGTCAGACTCGCTGCTGGGAGCGGCGGTCGGCGCTTCGTTTCTCTACGGCGCAGCGGCTATTTATCTGCGCGCCCGTGGGGTCGAAGGCATGGGATTCGGCGATGTCAAGTTGATGGCGATGATCGGCGCGTTTCTCGGAACCAAGCTCACGGTGTTAACCATTTTTGCAGCGTCGCTGGCGGGCTCGCTTTTTGGACTGAGTACGGTTCTCGCGGTCTGGATCAAGCGCACTCGCCGGATTCGGGCTTCGCGCATTTCGTCGAAAGAAGCCCGGCGGCGCGCATGGCAATCGGCCCGCCTGGCGCTCCGCTACTACGAAATGCCGTTCGGCGTATTCCTCGGCAGCATGGCAATTTTGTCGTTCCTGTTTGGAGACCGCCTCCTGCACTGGTATTGGAGGGTGCTGTGAGGCTGCTGATGAATCCCGTGGTGCTGCGCATGGCCCTGCTCATGTTCGCTGCTCTCGCAGCTTTCGGGCTGGGTTTGTTCGTGATTCGGCGTTTGCGGAAGGATCTTGTAGAAGACCCTGAATCGCTGGATTACGTTCCGATAGCGGCGGAGGGATTACCCGTGCATGCCTATCACGCCGTCATTCAGCAACTGAAGCAGCAAAAGCATGAGCTCGCCGCCCAGCATCTCTCGGAGCGCAGAAAAGCCAAGGCCTCTGACAACCTGAGTTCGACCGTGCTCGCGAACCTTTCCTGCGGCGTTCTGTTTTTCAATACCAGCGGTCTGGTGCGGCAAGCAAACTCGGCCGCACGCACGCTGCTGGGATTCGCCTCGCCGGTGGGGCTCCATGTCACCGATCTGTTTCGTACGGCGACGCTGCGCCCGGAAAGCCGAAATTCAAGCTCAGCTTCTGGTACCGAATCGAGTGTCGAACAAGCTCTGGCTCCCGCTTTGGCGGGGAGGGCAGCGGTTCGAGGGCTGCTGCTGAATCACCTCACGCGGAATGGAGAAAACCATGTGCTCGAAGTAATGGCCTCTCCGGTTCTTGCCGAAGACGCGAGTCTCATGGGGACGACGCTGGTGCTGACCGACAAGACGGACCTGGAGCGCATCCTGCACGATCAGAAGTTGCATCAGGAAATCTCCTCGGAACTTGCGCACGGACTGCGCAATTCCCTGACGACGATCGCAGGATACGCGCAGCAACTGGCTTGCAGCCGGGATCCGGAACTGGCGCGCCAGTTGGCCGACAGCATCGCCCACGAGGCGGCGCAGTTGGACCGTACGATTGTCAGTTTCCTGGGAGGCACAAGGGCGGCCACCACGAGTTCTTGATATTAGCGATGGCAAGTTGCGACTGGAATCGCAGCTTGCGAAAGGATGATCACATGAAGCACATGAAACACCTGGCAATCGGCATTCTGCTCCTGTTGGGGGTTGGCGGCGCCGCCGCTCAGTCTCTCGGAGATTACGCGCGGGCGGTTCGCAAGAACAAGCCCGAGCCGAGTTCGACTACCCGACACTACGACAACGACAATCTTCCCACCAGCGACAAATTGAGCGTGGTCGGACCAGAGCCGGCGGCAAACTCCAATGCCGCGCCAACCGCAAATGCGGCGGCCGATCCCGCTGCAGCCGCTGCCGAACGCCAGAAAACGGCGAACGATTGGAAGCAGAAACTGGGCGCGCAGCAAGAGAAAATCGAATCCCTGAACCACGATATTGATCTCGATCAGCGCGAATACCGTTTACGCGCGGCCGAAATATATGGCGATGCTGGCAACCGCCTGCGCAATTCGGCCCAGTGGGATAAGGAAGATGCGCACTATAAGACCGACATCGAAAGCAAGCAAAAAGAGCTGGACGCCGCCAAACAGGAACTCGACCAGATACAGGATGACGCGCGTAAGGCTGGAATCGTAGAGAAAGATAAAGATAAGGACCAGGACAAAGACCAGGAGAAAGACAAAGCGAAAGACACCGAGAAACAGTGAGAGAGATTATCTTTCAAGGTTTTCCAATCCGCTCGCGGATCTGCCGCGCGTGATGCCGTCCGTGGACCCAGTGGAATTTGCGCCACTCGTCGGCCGTCAAAGGTCCCAGAAACGGGTGGTCCATGATTTTCGTGCGGGCGCCAAACCGGCGCTCGCACTCCTTCAGGTCCGATCCCATCTTCTGCAGTTCAGGCGCGATTGCGCGCACAACCTCTTCCGGCGGCATTCCCCGCGGAGTAGCACGTTCCGGAGCCTGGCGGCCCGCGGGGAGATACCCGAGTTTCACGACCAGGAGCGTGGCCACGCGATGTTTGAACGTAGCGCGCGTCGCCAACGGACCACCCTGTTCCAGGCATTTTGCCATTCCGCGGTTGGTGTTCTTGTAGGTGAGGAAAAGGTGCTCCAGGATTTGAGCAGCATTCCACTTTCCGGCAGGAGCCTGCGCCAGGGCGCTGGGGCTGGCACCGCCTATTGCATCTTCGAGTTCCTGCCGCAAACGTTCGAGAGAGAAATCCATGGCGCTGGTTCAGTACAATAGTTCCAAGCAAAGGGGCCAGGAATCGTTAATGAAGAAATTAGTCCTTACAGTTGTAATTCTAGCAGCGGGATTGTTGGCCGGATGCTCTTCAGAGCCGAGCAAGCCGGCAACGGCGGAAAAGCCTCAGCCGAAGGCTCCGGAGGCGATCACCGGAAGCAGCGCGTTCTACAAATGCTACGTTTCTGCCCGCGGCTGGGCGGGGGATGTTCAGCCGTACCAGGTGCAATCGCAGGCTAGCGCGGACTTCAAGGGCCATGACGGCAAGGCGGAAGAGTGGCGCGTCGGATTCGCCTCCCCGTCGCAGCACGCGATCAAGACCTATACCTGGGAAAACGGCGATATCTCTCACGGCGTTGACGACACCTACAGCCCAACCAATTCCAGCACTCAGATTTTCAACGTCCAGTTTCTCAAAGTGGATACGGACAAGGCATTTGCGGTCGCCCAGCAGCACGGCGGAGACAAGCTGCTGGAAAAGGAACCCGACACGCCTGTTTCTTATGTGCTGGACTGGAACCGGCAGAAAAGCCAACTGCTGTGGCATGTAATCTACGGGACCGATGCCGAAACCGCCAAGCTGCGGGTGGCGGTGAACGCATCCACCGGGGATTTCTCGCGGGTGGAGCAATAAGAAAGACTCATTGCGCTTTCGCGAGCCGATCCAGCGATGCGTGCGCGTCTTTGGCAAACGGGCCATCCGGCAGAATCTTCAGGTACTGTTCGTAGTATTTCCTGGCTGCCGCTTTATCTCCAATTTTCTCCTGGCACACGGCGAGACGGAAGCTGGCGACGGCGTCGTTGTCTTTGTAATAGAGAGCTTCCTTGTAGCGATCGAGCGCGGCTTTGTAGTTCTTGCGCTTGAAATAGTAGTCGCCGACCTCAGTGTCTTTCATCGCCTTCATCGGGTTCCAGGGATGGAACTCCTGGACGCCCGAGGTGTCGGGTTCGTCGGCAACGTCGAGGTCCGCGACCGCAGCCTTGCTGTAGGGATGCTTCTTGGCGTCGTCCTTGGGCGGGCTGATATCGATTCTGGTGTCGTGGCTGGAACTGGCTTCCGTCTCGCGACTCTGCGCAGCGGCCGTATCCGAGGCAGTCTTATCCGGCGCCGCTTTGTCTGACGAGTCCTGCGCCCGCGAAGGAGCCGTCAGCAGCGCGAGGCAAATCATCAGCAATGGGATGCGCACGGCTTTATTGTATCGCTTTAGGGCGCAGGCCGAAGCAGTCCGTCAAGGCCGGCCTGAGATGAAGAGCAGAAAAAATCAGGCCGCCCACACATGGGACGGCCTGGTTTGGCAAAATCCTCCGGGGAGGAGGGGAAAATTATAGGGACGGCGGAGTTGCACTCGCCGTCGGAGCCGGGTTGCTCGCCGGTGTCGTTCCTTCTCCAGTATTGGTCATCAGGCGGATATCCACGCGGCGGTTCTTGGCGCGACCGTCGGCAGTCTTATTCGACTCGACCGGCTTATCCTTGCCCAGCCCAATCACATAAATCTTGTAGGCCGGAACGCTCTTCTCCGAAGCCAGATACTGAATCACAGCCTTGGCGCGGCGCTGGCTCAGATCGTAGTTGTATTCCGAACTGCCCACTGAGTCGGCCCCACCTTCTACCGTGATGATGTATCCCTTGGTAGTGGCTACGCTGGCGGCGAGCTGGTCGATGGCTTCCTTGGCTTCCTTGGTCAGATTGTCCTTGTCGAATCCGAAGTGCACCGCCGTCTCTACCACCGGGCGATAGTTGTCGAGGTTGATGACAGCATTGGTCAGGACATCGACACGCTGGGTGGCAGCATTCGCCGACAATTGTGCCTTATCGGCTTCGCTTCCCGCCGCCAGAGCTTTCTGATCCACTTCCGCAGCCTTGGCCTGGACTGCCTGGATTCCGGCCTGGGCGCGCTGATCAACGTCCTTGATGTCTTTGGAATTCTTCGCGGTCAGGTCGTCGAGTTCATTGGTCTTGTTAATCAGCGGCGTGGTCTGTTGACGCACGTAATTCTTGGTTGTGCATCCGAGCGTTGCGGCCAGTGCAACCGCCAGCATTAGGGTCAATCTCAATTTCAATGAGGTGCGATTCATAAGCTTTGAGGGCTCCTTGCCCAAATATTGCTCTATTTTGAAATCTATGTCCGGTCTTGCTGGAAGTCTCTGAACCGGACCTGTCCTTTGGTAATGCACGAGGAATGCCATTGCGCTTTCGCCAAAGAACCGGCTAAGCCATTCTATATCAATATCTTGGAAAGTGAGTGTGGGAAATGCATAATCGTCCGACCAAGGCAATCACGGTATTAACCGTAGAAATTTTATACTGTTGGATTTCTCGCCAGGAATTATAGGGGATGATGCGCCAGCCTCAATGCGCGATCTTGTCCCAAGCCTTTTCGAACTGCGAAACCAGAGGCATCTCGCCCTTTTGCAACCCGCCGCGTCCCATCACGCGCCAGAGATAGGTCTGCGAAGGCCGGCTGCTCGCATCCCCGCCGTGCGCATCATAGACGGCCAACACATCCTCTGACGGACGAGACTGCACGAGCAGCATGACGTCAGCGTCTTGCGGCCGGTACACCACCGTCAATTTGCCCCACTTCTGGATTGAATCCTGGACGCGACTGATCGCTTCGCGGTCCTCGGGAAACAGGTTGGGATTAAACTGATCGCCATCGTAGGCAGCCACATACACAAAGCGCCCGTTGGCAAAAATTCGCGGCATCTCCAGGGCGTTCGCCGCCCAGGCGACGGCAGTGCTCATCGCCAGACTTAGCAACACCACGGCAAAGATATTCTTCTTCATATGAGGGTCCCACTCACTATCCTACTAAGTGGGATGCCGCCTGTTGCATCGGAGTTGTCACTCCCCGGTAACTCGCCTCACATTACCGGCGGGACACTGATCCCCATAGCCGCGAGAACGCGAACCAGCTCGCGGCGAACCACGGCCGCGGTGGTCAGCAGAAACTTCTTTCGGCGCTCATCGGCCTCGCTCAGGATGGGATAGCGGTGATAGAAGGTGCTGAAAAGCTGCGCCAACTGGAAAACATGCTTGGCAAGATAAGCGGGTTCCGTGGTCGCGATGCACTGGCCCACGATGTATGAAGTTTTCGCGGCCGCCAGCCAGAGTTCCCAGATGTCGTTGCCGGATTCGCCGTTGAGGTACTTTGCAAAGTCCTCCGTAGAGACGCGGCTTGCCGCGTCTCCGAAGAACGCCTCCGGATCGAATCCACCTTTGCGGAAAATGTTGGAAGCGCGCACGACGGCATACTGCGCGTAGGGACCGGTGTCGCCCTCGAAACTCAGCGCGTCTTTGAAATCGAAGGCGATCACCGAGGGCTTGGTGAACTTCAGCATGAAATAGCGCAGCGCCCCGATGGCGATCTGCGTGGCGATGCTGGCGCGCTCTGCTTCGCTTAACTCGGGATGACGCGCGTCGACTTCTTTACGAGCCGATGTAATGAGAGCGTCCAGGAGGTCGTCCGCTTTGACGCCGAAGCCCTTGCGGCCGGAGACCTCGATCCACGGCCTCGCCTTATCTTCTTCGCTTAGCTGGTAGCCAAGTTCGGCGGCGCAACGCGGCGTGAGGGCGACCATCTCATAGGAAAAATGGGTGTAGCGATCGGCGGCTTCGCCGTGGCCGAGCCCACGTAGAGCCTCGATCACCGTGTTCTGCGCTTCGGACTGGCGGGCGTCAATGACGTTGTAAATCTCCGCCACATCGCCGAAGTGGGGATGATCTCGCTCGCCGTCGGTAGTTGAGATCCAGCAGTCGTGACCATTCGGGTAGCGATAGAATTTCCGGTAGCCGAAATCGCGGCCGAGCAGGCCGAACTTCCACATGTGATAAGCGATATCTTTGCCGACGTACCCGACCGTGCCGTTGGAGCGGACGATGACTTTCTGGTCTTCTTCTTCTATCTCTGCGTTCTCCGCGTCCTCTGCGGTTTCAAATTTTGACGTTCCTGCGCGCCGCATCACCCAGCAGCCTTTGTTTTTGCCTTCCGTCTCGTAGTTAAGAACTACAGATTCCTTCAGCTTGGCAAAGGCCGCGTCCCAGAAGTGAAGGTGCAGGATTTCGCTCTCGCGCGGCAGGAAGTCGTACTCAATGTCGAGCCGGTCCATGGTTTCGAGATGGCGTTTCAGGACGGCAATGGAAATCAAATCCGCAATTGCCGCCGTCTCATTGTTCCCTTCCTCGATCGCGTGCAGCGTCGCGGCACGCGCCTGCAGGTTCGCCTTGTCTTCTTCGTACCAATGCGAGACGCGGGCATAGAGATCCCAGCATAGGTAATCGAACCGGGGCTCGGCGGCGAGCGCTTTAATCTGCGCGCGTGACTTCTGTTCAATGTGCAGGAATCCAACTACTACATCGGCGACTTGCACTCCGGTGTTGTCGATGTAGTTCTGGACGTCCACTTCCCTGCCCGCAAAGCGCAGCAGGCGGACAAACGTATCGCCGAGAATGGCGTTGCGCAGGTGCCCGATGTGCGCCGCCTTGTTGGGGTTGATGCTGGAATGCTCGACCAGCACTTTGCCAGGGGGAACATCCGCAGCGGGAGATTGATCCGCGGCGAGTGCCGTGGCCAACTCGGCGCGGTTGACGCGAACGTTGATGTATCCGGCGCCCGCCACATCGAACTTCTCAAAGCCGGGAATGGCGCCGACCCCGGCAACGATCTCTTCGGCAATCTTGCGGGGCGCCTTGCGCAGTTTTCGAGCGAGTTCGAAAGCGATGGGCAGAGCGTACTCGCCAAATTCGATTTTCGGCGGCTGCTCGACGACAATGTTCGCCATTTCCAAGCCGTAAGCACGACGCAAGAACTCGCGTAGATGTTCGACCAGCCGGCGTTCCAGATATCGGTACAAGGATGCCCTCTAACTTATTGAAGAAGAAGTGATTCTAACAAACTCAGGGCAGGCGGCGGGTTTGACGGAGATGCGAGCGGCACCTATGATGAAAACTCGGCGGAAAACCGCTGTTAGCCAGAAGCGATTCTTATCATGCGCATAGCTTACCTCGAGTGTTTTTCCGGCATCAGCGGCGACATGTTTCTGGGCGCGCTGGTGGATGCTGGGGTGTCTCCCAAACTTCTGGAAGACGCTGTTGCAGCGCTCGCTATCGGTGCGCGGCTGGAGATTTCGCGAGTGCTGCGAGGCGGAATTTCTGCGACCAAAGTCGATGTGTACGCCAAGGGCGAGAAAGACCTGCCGAGGGAAGCTTTCTGGGAGCAGCACGGGCACGATCATGCTCACGGCCATTCACACGGCCACGACCACAGTCGCGGCCTGACGGAAATTCGCGCGATTATTGAAAAGGCCGCGATCAGCAATACGGCGAAGGCAACCGCGATTCGCATCTTTGTGGCACTGGGCGAGGCCGAAGCCGAGATTCACAATACCTCCATCGATCAGGTCCACTTTCACGAAGTCGGCGCCGTCGATGCCATGGTGGATATTGTGTGCGCCGCAGTGGGAGCGGAAGCCCTCGCGGTCGGAGAATGGGTATGCTCGCCGCTGAACGTGGGCGGAGGAACCGTCAAGTGCGCACACGGAACGCTTCCCGTACCGGCGCCGGCAACGTTGAAGTTGCTGCGGGATGCGCCGGTTTATTCGTCGGGACCACAGGTCGAGCTGGTGACGCCGACCGGCGCGGCGATCGTGAGAACGCTGAGCAGCCGTTTCTCGCCGTTTCCTGCGATGAAAATCGAGAAGGCGGGATACGGTGCGGGAACTCGAGATTTCCCGGAGCATCCGAACCTGCTCCGGCTGACGATTGGAGAAGCAGCGGATGAATTGAGTGCATCGGGGAGTACACCGAGCGACAGGATCGCGGTCCTCGAAGCAAATCTCGACGATCTGAGCCCGCAGGTCCTGGCTTACGCGATGGAACGACTGCTGGCCGAAGGAGCGCTGGACGTGTTCAGCGTCCCCGTACAAATGAAGAAGAGCCGGCCCGGCGCCTGGCTCACCGTGCTGGCGAAGGTGGAGGACGCGGATCGCTTAACCAGGACGATTTTTGCCGAGACCACGACTTTGGGCGTCCGGCGCCGCGAGGAACACCGGCAGACGCTGGCGCGGCGATGGGAAACGGTAGATACGACGTGGGGACCGGTGCGCGTCAAGATCGCCAATATGAATGGCACGGTCTCGAACTATGCGCCCGAATACGAAGACTGCCGGACATTGGCGGAAGCACAGCATGTCCCGCTGCGAACGGTGATGCAGGAAGCAATCCAGCAGTATCTTCGAAAATCAAAATCATGAACAAGAAGTTTTACATCACGACCCCGATCTACTACGTCAATGCGCGTCCGCACATTGGGCACGCCTACACCACGATTGCCTGCGACACGATCGCACGGCGGCACCGGATGCTGGGCGATGACACCTGGTTCCTGACCGGCACCGATGAACACGGCCAAAAGATCGAGCGCGCCGCCCAGGCTGCGGGCAAGACGCCGCAGCAGTTGACCGATGAGATTTCAGCGGAGTTCCGTTCCCTCTGGGACCGCATGGGTTTGACGTACGACGATTTCATCCGCACTACCTCAGATCGTCACAAGCAGGGCGTGCAGGCATTGTGGCGCAAGATTCGCGACAACGGCTACATCTATACAGGGACCTATACCGGCCAATATTGCGTTTTCGATGAGCTTTATGTGGATGCCGAGCCGGGCGCTCCCTGCCCGGATTGCGGCCGCCCCACGGAAACCGTCCACGAAGAAAATTACTACTTCAAGCTCTCGGCATTCCAGGATCAGTTAATTCGTCTCTACACCGAGCAGCCGGACTTCATCCGCCCTGAGACGCGGCGCAACGAAGTGTTGTCGTTCGTGCGCGGCGGCCTGCGCGATCTTTCCATCAGCCGCTCGACGTTCTCCTGGGGCATCCCGGTACCGGACGATCCCAAGCACGTGGTTTACGTCTGGCTGGACGCACTGGCGAACTACATCACCGCACTCGGCTATGGCTCAAACGACACGAGCAAATTCGACAAGTACTGGCCCGCCGATTTGCACATGATCGGCAAAGAAATTGTGCGCTTTCATTGCGTCTACTGGCCGGCGTTTCTGCTTGCCGCCGGATTGCCGCTGCCCAAGGGCATCATCGCGCACGGCTGGTTGCTATTTGAAGAAAGCAAAATGTCGAAATCGCGCGGCAACATCGTGCGCGCCGAAACCATCGTGGATGTGCTCGGCACCGACGCCCTCCGATATTTTCTGCTGCGCGAAGTGGTCTTTGGGCAGGATGGATCGTTCAGTTTCGATGCCCTCGTGCAGCGCTATAATTCCGATCTTGCGAATGGGCTTGGCAACCTCGCCAGCCGCACCCTGACCATGATCACGCGCTATTTCAAGGGAGAAGTGCCGTACCCCTCGAACACAGCGCACACCGTGGCTGATGCCGCAATCGCGGATGCGGCAAGAAAAACCATCGCCGACTACGGCACACTCTTTGACCAGTATCAATTCTCGCGAGCACTGGAGATAGCTTGGGCGCTTGTCAGTGCCGTGGACAAGTACATCGTCGAAAATGAACCCTGGGCTCTGGGAGAGAAACAGGACGAAGAGAGCCGCTCGCGCCTGGCAACCGTGCTCTATACCAGCGCCGAAGCTTTGCGGATTGTAACGGCGCTTGCGCACCCGGTGATACCCGATGCCACCGCGAGGATCTGGGTGCAGCTGGGCCTGGGAGATATCCGGAAATTCGACCTGACGCAATTGCGATGGGGACAACTACACCTCGGCACAAAGCTGGATGAGGTGCAAGCCGTGTTTCCACGGGCAGACAAATCGGCAGTAGAGAGGATGCAGAAAATGGAAGAGCCAAGTGTGGGGACGGGCGCCTCGCCCGTCCAGCCGAGCGAAGCTCGGCCCTCGGCCGCGCCAGCCAAGCCAACTGCCAGCATTCCCGAGGGCAAGATCAGCATCGACGACTTCGCAAAAGTAGAGTTGCGAGTGGCGCAGGTGAAGACCGCGGAGCGTGTCAAGGGTGCCGACAAACTATTGCGCCTGGAAGTCGATCTTGGAACCGAAGTGCGCCAACTGGTAGCTGGGATCGCTGAGGCGTATGAGCCGGAAACGCTGATCGGGCGCAAAGTAGTGATCGTGGCGAACCTTGCACCGCGAAAATTGCGTGGACTCGAATCCAATGGCATGATTGTCGCCGCCTCGCCCGAAGGCGGCAAGCCGGTACTGGCGAGCTTTCTGGAAGATGTGCCAGTCGGCACACGGTTGAAATAGCGCTACCGAGCTTCGCTCGGCCTGGACGGGCCAGAGGCCCGTCCCCACACGATCTCTCAACCATGTTCATCGACTCTCACGCCCATCTCGAAGGCAAGCGCTACGACAGCGATCGCGACGAAGTGTTGGCGCGTGCGAAACAGAATGGGATCGAGGCCTATCTCGCCATCGGCAACGGCGACGGGCCTGACACCGCCGACTGCGGGATTCAACTGGCGGAGAAATACGACGGGAAGCCGGAGTATCCGCAAATCTGGGCGAGCGTGGGAATTCATCCTCACGAAGCAAATCTCGCAAATGAAGCCGCCGACGCCCAAATGCTGCAATGGGCGCGGCATCCCAAGGTGATTGCATGGGGAGAAATCGGCCTCGACTACTTTTACGATCACTCGCCCCGGGAAATACAGAAGACGGTTTTCCTAAGGCAGATGGAACTGGCGCGGACGGTGCGGTTGCCCATCATCATTCATTGCCGGCCATCCGATAACAGCGAGAACGCCTGGGACGACTGCCTCTCGATGATCTCGGAGCACTGGAGATCCAGCGGACTGGGCGGCATCCTGCACTGCTTTACGGGAAGCGTTGAACATGCGCGACGCGCGCTCGATATGGATTTCATGATTTCTTTTGCCGGCAATATCACCTTTCCGAAAGCGCAGACGATCCGCGACGCGGCACAAATGATTCCGATGGACCGCATGCTGATCGAAACCGACTCGCCTTATCTGGCGCCGATTCCGCATCGCGGCCAGCGCAACGAACCTGTATTTGTGAAGGAAGTCGCCCGCCAGATCGGCGACCTGCGCAGTTTGAGCGCGGAGGAGATCGGCTTGCAAACCGCCCAGAATTTCTACACATTCTTTGGGCTCGGACCGGACAATGTGGGCCCAGCGCTTTAACTCTCAACCCACGAAATTTTGTCATCCCGCGGTCACGGAAACCGTCCAGCCTTCGCAGATAATGCCTCTTCTGTTACCCTCAGATGTACATGTTTGGGGCGATCGATCCAAAGGGTCTGTGAAGCACCTGCGACCGTTTCTCAGCATGTCCAATCTAAACATTTAGTGACATCCGATGCCCGAGAACAGTTTCGATATCGTCAGCAAAATCGACCTCGCGGAAGTTTCCAACGCTATTCAGCAGGCTATGAAAGAAGTCAGCACGCGCTTCGATCTGAAGGACTCGAAGTCCCAGATCGCGATGGAAGGACACGACGCAATCATGCTGCACTCCGCCGATGAATTCAAGATGAAGGCGGTGAACGACGTCTTCCAGCAGAAATTGGTCAAACGCGGTGTACCCCTGAAAGGATTGACCTACGGGGCGCTGGAACCAGCGGCGGGGAGCACGGTAAAACAGAAGATCAGCATTCAGCAGGGGATCCCGATCGAAAAGGCGCGGGAAATCGTCAAGTTGGTCAAGAATTCGAAGAAGAAAGCACAAGCTTCGATCCAGGCAGATGTGGTACGGGTAAGCAGCAAGGATCGCGATACTCTGCAGGAAATTATCGCGCTGGTAAAGCAGCAGGACTTTGGCATCGATCTGCAGTTCACGAATTACCGGAGCAACTGAGCACATTGGTTACAACGGCGTCCATCAACGGGAAAGAAATCTTCGATCTTCTGCGTGACGACATTGCCGCGATCGAAGAACAATTCGGACGTGACACGGTCTCGAATGTCGCCGCGATTACGGAGATTGGCGAGTACCTGCGTGCTGGCGGGGGAAAACGAATCCGTCCCGCGTTGTTGCTGCTCTCAGCCAAGCTGCTCGGCTACAAGGGCAAGGGCGCGGTCAAACTGGCTTCGGTGGTCGAGATCATTCACACCGCGACGCTTGTCCACGACGACATCATCGACGAGGCTCAACTCCGCCGTGGCCGTCCCGCCGCCAACACACAGTGGGGCAACTCCAAGTGCGTACTGGCCGGCGATTGGCTCTACATGCAGGCATTCAAGATCGCGGTGCAGGAGCGCAATTTCCGCATCCTCGACGTGCTCACCGAACTGACGCAGCAGATGGTCGAAGGCGAACTGCTCCAGATGGAAAAGCTCGGCAGGCTGATTTCGCTGCAGGAGCATCTCGATCTGATCTATCGCAAGACAGCGTGTCTGTTCTCGGTGTGCATGCGAATCGGAGGCATCCTGGGCGGAGCTGGCGCGCAGCAGGAAGAACGCCTTGGCCAGTACGGGCGCGACCTCGGCATGGCCTTCCAAATTGTTGACGATGTGCTGGACCTCACCGCTTCAGAGAGCGTGCTGGGCAAGCCCGTCGCCAGCGACCTGCGTGAAGGCAAAGCCACCATGGCCGTCATTCACGCGCTGGAGCGCTGCACCGCCGCTGAGCGCCGCCAAATCGAAACGGTTCTGCACGACCGCGCGTTCAATGGCGTTACGCATGCCGAGATTCTGACCATCCTGAACCGCTATGGTTCTCTCGAATACGCCTCCAAAGAGGCCGCCCGCTACGCTGAATCGGCGCGCAACGCCATTTGCTCGTTTCCGGACTCGGAGATTAAACGCGCGCTATTGTGGGCGCCGGAGTTTGTGGTGGCCAGAGAGAAGTAGCGCCGCGCCACTCCTAGTCCTTCACCGCAATCCCCAACATCTCAAAACGTCCCTTCTTCAACAGCGGACCGGATCCCAAGAACGCGCGGGCAGGAAATTCGCGCGAGAACAGCTTTACGTATGCCGAGTTGAACCGCTGCCACAAAGAAACATCCGGCGAATGGACTTGCACCCATACCAGATCGTCCATCGTCATGCCGGCTTCGCGGAGAACTGCCTGGAAGCCGTCGAATAAAAGGTCGATTTCAGCAGCAATGCTCTCGGGCGCCTCGCCGGTCGCCGGGTCGAGACCGATCCGTCCCGAGATGTACAGAGTATTGCCCACGAGCACAGCGTCGCTGAAAGGAAGGCCCGCGGAACGATTCGGAAGATTGATGTAGCGGCGGTTCTCGGCTGACAAAGGATTCTCCTGAAGTCGTACCAATGTAGCAGGCGTGCTTACACCCAAGTCAACCGCAATAGCCTTGTCGCGGGATTGTTATACTGAACCAATTCGATTTCGCATTGAACGATTAAGCATGAACGACTTGCTCTCACTGATTTTGCAGCGTGGCTACCTGTTTCTGGCGGTAGTGTGTTTCGCGGAGGCCATTGGTCTTCCACTCCCCGCCGCGCTCGCCATCCTGACCGCTGGCGCGGTCGCTGCCTATGGAGATCTGCATTTCTATTTCGTGTTCGGCGTAGGCGTCCTGGCGATGATCAGCGGCGACGTTATTCTCTATTTCGCGGGCAGGGTCAGCGGATGGGCGCTCTTGGGCCTGCTCTGCCGGCTTTCGGCGAATCCGGAAACCTGTATTCTGCGCTCGGCAGAATATTTTTACCGGCGCGGCAAGCTGACACTGCTTTTTTCCAAGTTCATCCCGGGCATCAACACCATGTCTCCGCCGCTCGCCGGAAGCATGAAAATGCGGTTGAGAGACTTTCTACAATTCGACGCCCTCGGAGCAATTTTGTATGTGGGCGCGTACTCGCTCGCCGGATATCTCTTCAGTGACGCGCTGCGCGCCATCACGCGCGGATTGCGCTCCGCCGGGTTCGCCGCCGAAGTCATTTTCACCGTCGGACTCGCCGCCTACGTCGTCTATCGCATCTGGATTTACCGCAAGTATCGTCTGCTCGATGTGATTCCTCGGGTAGCGGCCGAGGAACTGGCCAGAAGACTGGCGTCCGATGCGGCTCAGAACATGTTGATCGCCGATGTCCGCAGCCACGGCTACTACGATGCCGACTCCGAACGTATTGCCGGATCGATCCGCATTGAACCCAACAACCTGATGGAAGAGGTCAAGAACCTGCCCAAGGATCGTGAGATTTATCTCTACTGTACTTGAGCGCGCGAAGCCACGAGCGCCCGGGTGGCGCACCAACTACAGGAACTGGGATTTAAAGTGTTCGTGATCGCTGGTGGCCTGACGGCATGGCGCAAGGCTGGACAGGCACTGGAACGGGTACCCCACGACGACCTGGTCAAGCTGCCAACCTTCAGTTGACGCGTCTCCGTGACGCGCGTCCTTGGCAGAGTTGCCGCAGTTTGTTATCGTGCCCACATGGGGCGAACCACGGCTTTTTGCGGAGTAATTCTGGCGGCAGGCGAGTCTTCGCGCATGGGGCATGACAAGGCGCTGCTGCCGTGGCCCCCGTCGGGCACAGGTTCGGCAGCCACCGAGACGTTCCTCTCCGCTGCCATACGGCTTTTCTTTTCCCGCGTTGACGTCGTGCTGGTCGTCGTCGGCAAGAACGAAACCGCCCTGGCCCCCATCGTATATGCCGACGGCGCCTCGCTGGTGGTGAATCCCGATCCCGAGCGCGGGCAGTTCAGCTCGCTGCGGGTCGGCTTGCGGGAGGTTCTCAACCGTGGCCGGGATGCCACCATGGTTACGCTGGTGGACCGGCCACCGGTGCGGATGGAAACCATTACGACGCTCGAAGCGGCATTCGAACGGGCCACGGCAAACAGGAAATGGGCCGTGATCCCCGAATATCAGGGACAACACGGACATCCAATTCTTGCGGGCCGCGAGATGATCGAAGCGTTTCTGAAGGCTCCCGAAACCTCGAATGCGCGCGACGTGGAGCACACGCACCAGAGTGAGATTGAATACGTTCCGGTGGATGACCCGCTGGTTGCGCTCAACGTAGATACACCGGAGCAGTATGCGGCTTTGCCGCCCCAACTTCTGCCATCGAGTTAATTCCTGCCAAGGCCCACTACTTCATGACGCGTCTTACATTGGCTCAAACTGAATTCATCGAAAGTGTACTCAACCTCAAACCGCTCGCCGCCACATTTGACTGCGACGGCACGCTCTGGTCCGGGGACGCCGGGGAAGGATTCTTTGCCTGGGAACTCGAACCTGAACAAAGACTGGTGCCGGAACCGATCGCGCGCTGGGCGCAGTCGCGCCATGCCGACTACCTGGCGGGCCAGGTTGCGGAAGAGGTCATGTGCGGAGAAATGGTTACGATGCATCACGGACTGAGGGATGAAGTCGTGCAGCAGGCGTGCGATGCCTATTTTTCCCAGGCAATCAGCACCGGTATTTTTCCGGAAATGCGCGAACTGGTGCGGCGTCTGCTCGATTCCGGATGCGAAGTCTGGGCGGTTTCTTCTTCGAGCCAATGGATCATCCGTTCCGCCATGCCCTTCTTCGGCATCCCGCAGAGTCACATCCTGGCCGCCGAAGCGGTTGTCGAGAACGGCATCATCACCGACCGCCTCATTCGAGTTCCCAGCGGCCCCGGCAAGCCGGAGGCGATTCGGGAGGTGATCAACGGCGCACCTGACTGTGCCTTCGGCAATTCCATCTGGGATCGCGAGATGCTGGACATGTCGAAACACCCATTCGCCATCAACCCGAATCCAAATTTGAAAGAGATTGCGCTCGCCAAGGGATGGAAGGTCTATCAGCCGAACACGCTGTCACTCTAAAGGTTCGAACTTGGGGGGAATGACTGCCGAGTTCTGTGAAGGCTCACAGCCCCCGCAAAAGCGCGGCCAGTGTGTCCATCGCCAGGTGACTTGCGTGCGCGGAAGCTTGCGGCAGGCCACCGACTTTGCGAACCAAGTCTTCTCTGCTCACCTGCCGGGCCTCGTCTACATTCTTGCCTTTGATCAACTCGGTGATGGCCGACCCGCAAGCCATCGCCGGCACACATCCTTTGGCGCGAAAACGAATGTCGGAGACGCGCTTCCCATCCAATTTCAGGGTAAGCTCCAGGATGTCTCCGCAAGCGGGGTTCTGCAAGCGAGCGAAAGCGTCGGGAGCTGCAACCTCGCCCGCGTTTCGCGGGTTATGAAAATGGTCCAGGAGATCGGCAGAATACACAGAGCGATTGTAATGCGGCACCGTATTCTCTTACGGAAATCCCGCCGCGAAGGTGAATTGCGGCCGCATAGTTTAGGATTAGCATTATGGCCACCAGATCAAATCCTCACGGGGTCGGCGAAGTGCGCAAAGAAGTGGACCGCTTGAATTCCGAAGCGCGCACCGCCGATCAACTGATGAAAGACATCACGGTTCTATTGAATCAGCACATGCTGAAGTACAACTGGGTGGGTTTCTACATGCTCGAACCCGGAGCTAATCCGCCCATGCTGGTATTGGGACACTACCAGGGGGCGATGACTCCGCACACTCGCATTCCTCTGAACCAGGGTATCTGCGGCGCGGCAGCTTCGTCGGGAAAAACCGTGGTTGTGGATGACGTAACCAGCGATCAACGCTATCTTGCCTGCTCGCTCGAAACCAAATCGGAGATCGTAGTTCCGGTCTTCGTGCATGGCAAGGTGGCGGGTGAACTCGATATTGACAGTCATTTCGCGGCGGCATTCCCTGCCGAAGACCGTGAACTGGTCGAATATTGCGCCCGGCTCGTGGGCAAGCGCCTGGAGAGTGCCTGAACCGAACCGGCCAGCTTCTAGCTCCTGGCTGCTAGCTGCTGGCAATCCTTGCTCGCTAGAAGCCAGAAGCTAGCAGCCAGAAGCGTTTTTTCATTCATGAAACGAGTCGTCGCGGCGCTGATCGTGAAAGATGGCCTCATCCTCGCCTGCCAGAGGACGCGGCACCAGCCTATGCCGCTCAAATGGGAATTTCCCGGAGGCAAGATCGAAGAAGGCGAACAGCCTCGCGATGCCATGCGCCGGGAACTGGAGGAAGAACTGGGGATCGTGGCGGAGGTGGGCGTGGAGGTTGCGCGTATCGTCCATGAATACCCGGGCGGAGGATCCGTGGAACTCCGATTCTTCGAAGTACGCAGGTACGAGGGTGAAATCGAGAACCGAATTTTTCGCGAAATACGATGGGTAACGCGGCGGGAACTGCTGGGACTGGATTTCCTGGAAGCCGACTTGGGACTGGTGAAGGATCTGGCGGCAGGAAAAATAATTTGAGGCCTCCCGACTATCCCATTCCTCCGCGCACGGTTCCGTACACCAGCAGCGCCGTTAGTCCAATCATAATCACGGTGGTCGCCCAGGCGATGATGTTGAACGTGGGCTTGTTCACGAATTCGCCCATCAATTCCTTCTTATTGATCAGGAACAACATGAAAATCAGGACGAAGGGCAACACGGCGCCATTGACCACCTGCGAAAACACGATGATCTTTACCAGCGGAATCCGAGGCAGGAGGATCACTGCTCCCCCGGCGACGATGAGCGCCGTATACAGCCAGTAAAAAGCGGGAGCTTCGGAAAATTTGCGCCCCACCCCTGATTCGAAACCCAATCCTTCGCAAACCGTGTAAGCGGTCGAAAGCGGTAGAATCGAAGCCGCAAACAGCGAGGCATTGAAAAGCCCGAGCGAAAAGAGTATGTACGCGTAGTCGCCCGCCAGGGGACGCAGCGACTGAGCGGCATCGGCAGCGTCGCGAATGTCCCGATGACCATGCACGTAGAGCGTGGCGGCGCAGGCCACAATGATGAACCACGCAACCACGTCGGTGAAAATGCACCCCACAATCACGTCGAGCCGTGAAGCGTTGTATTGGCGCCGCGTGATTCCTTTTTCCACGACCGAGGACTGCAGGTAAAACTGCATCCAGGGCGCGATGGTAGTTCCGACAACGCCGATTACCATGTAGAGGTACGCGTCGTTCCTGAACGCCGCCATCTGCGGCGGCTTCACTGTCGCCCTCAGTGCCTCAATCCAAGCCGGCTTGGCCAGCACCCCGGCAAATATGTAGGTGATATAGAAGAACGAGGCCGCCAGGAAAACCTTCTCAACGCCTTTGTACTGCCCCTTGACTACGATCAGCCAGACGATCACGGCACAGATTGGCACTGAGATGTACTTTGAGACTCCGAAGAGTTCCATGCTGCCCGCAATACCGGCAAACTCGGCGATAACGTTGCCGAAATTTGTAATCAGAATGCCGAGCATCATGAGGAACGTAATCCGCAAGCCGAATTCTTCCCGGATCAGATCGCTCAGGCCCTTGCCGGTCACCGCCCCCATGCGGGCAGACATCTCCTGCACCACGATCAGGGCAATCGTAATCGGAATCATCGTCCAGAGCAGGGTGTAGCCGAACTGCGCCCCGGCAGCCGAATAGGTGAAGATGCCGCCGGAATCGTTATCGACATTCGCAGTGATGAAGCCCGGCCCCACGACGGCAAAAAATACCAGGATCCGGAACTTCCAACTTCTCAGAAGCTTCATGCGCACGGCTCTAGGAACAGTCAAATTAGCAAAACAGAACGATCAGAATAAACGCTGCAAGCGCTGTCTGGATAGGCGAATCTGTAAACCTGAGAAAAATTTTCTCGTAGAGACGCGTCTTGCCGCGTCTCCTGCCGCAGAGTGAGACGGGGCAAGCCCCGTCTCTACATCAGGAGGAACCACAACTACAGCTTGGAGCGCAGCATTGCGATTACATCGTCTGGCGTGATCACGCCAGTGAGCTGATTGTGGTCGTCGATCACCGGCAAGGTCAGCAGGTTGTACTTGTCGAAAAGTTCCGCGAATTCCTTCTCTTTCGCGTTTTCATGGCACGAAATGAGGGGCTCCTGAGACAAGGCCAGGAGCGGCGTCGAAGCGGGCGCCAGAACGATCTTCACGAGCGGCACCGAACCAGCCAGAGTTCCATGAGAGTCCGTCAAGTAAATGGCACTCATGTTTTCCATGCGGCCTTCGAAGGTACGCATGGCCTCGATGGCGTCGTTGGCGGTCGCGGCGACCGGCAGCGCAATGTACTCGGTGGTCATGCGGCCGGCAGCCGTATTTTCCCTGAACTCGAGCAGGTCGGCGACTTCCTGGCGCTCTTCGGGCTGCATCTGCACCAGGATTTCTTCCGTCTTGTCATCCGACAAGTCGCCCAGGAGGTCGGCAGCTGCGTCGGGCTCCATTTCCTCGACGATGTCGGCGGCGCGGTCGGAATCGAGGGATTCCAGGACCGATTTCTGCACTTTGGGTTCGAGCTCTTCCAACGCGCCGGCAGCGACGTCTTCGTCGAGCGTCTCGAAGACCGCTTCGCGCTCATCGGGCGCCAGATCTTCCACGATGTCGGCAATGTCGGCGGGATGGAGTTTGCTCAACCGTTCATGCGAGATTTTCAGCCGGACGCGACGGGCGGGGTCGGTCTCGATGAGATCGACGAAGTCCCAGGGGATCTCGCGGGGCGGGATCCGCAGGAGCAAGACGCGGAGGGCAGCCGCTGGGACCATGCCTTTGAGGAGGCGGCGAATGGCGCCTCGCGCGCCCACATCCACGCCTTCAACCTTCAAGACGGGGTGATGTTGCTCAATCTCGTGATAAAAATCGACGTCGTTCACGCGCACAACCTTACGGCCGTGAACGTCAATCACTTGCTGGTCGAGCAGGTCCCGGCCGAGCAAAAACAGTCCTTCAGAGCCATCGGACGCGGTCCATTCCGCAGCCGCAGTGGAGGCCCGAATGCCGCCATTGATCGTGGAAATGGCGGTCAAGGGCAATACGCGGTTTCCCGCAGGCGTCTTGACGATCAGCGAGGCCACGCGGGAGCGGTCCTCCTGCGGGACAAGGGCCACCTCGCGCACCCGGCCGCTGGCGACGCCGGCGGCGTCATAGACGGTCGAGCCCAACAGTTCGCTCAATGAAACAGTGGCCATCGTCAAGAGAATACTCAAGAGCGCGTGCGGATGCCAGATGAATGAGTGCGCGGTCACTAATATTGTAACCAGGGAACATTTCTATCGTGGTGCAACCATCGGCCGCCGCTCCGGTTGACACACAACGATACGGCTGACTAAACTCTGCCTTCCTCACTTCAAAGCCGCGCCCGCAGCTTGAGCGTGCCGGCGGCATCGGGAGTTTATGGCAAAGCGTCCTCGCATCGCGGTGGTAGGTAGTGCCAATGTTGACTTGACCACGTTTGCAGACCAGTTCCCGAGGCCCGGAGAAACCATCTTTGGGCAGAAATTTGACCTGGGTTTCGGCGGGAAAGGCGCGAACCAGGCTGTCGCCGCGCGGCTCTGCGGGGCCGAGGTCTTCATGGTGGCACGGGTGGGGAACGATCTGTTCGGTCCCTCAACCATCAAGAACTTTGAAACGCTGGGTATCGATGCCACGCATGTGCGGCAAGTAAAAGGCGTGTCCAGCGGAGTGGCGCCGATCTTCGTTGATCCATCCGGACAGAATCGGATCATTGTCGTCAAAGGCGCAAATGACCGGTTGAAACCTGCCGACGTGGATGCCGCAGCAGATACGCTGAAGAGCGCCGACTGTATCGTGCTTCAGTTCGAGATCCCGCTGGAGACCGTGTACTACACAATAAAATTTGCCCGGCGTAACGGCATCCGCTGTATCTTGAACCCGGCTCCTGCGCAACCCATCGACATCAAGGCGGTAGCGGATCTCGACTACTTTGTTCCCAATGAGAGTGAGGCAGAAGCGATTTCCGGCATGCCGGTGCGGAATGTCGAAGATGCCAAGCGCTGTGCGGCGAAGCTACTTGCCAGCGGCATTCGACGCGTGATTATCACTCTGGGAGCAAATGGCTCGCTGCTGGCAGGAAGTGAAGGCGTGGAGCACGTCCCCGCGTTTAGCGTGAAGAGCGTGGACAGCACCGGGGCTGGAGACGCTTTTATTGGCAGCTTCGCCACCTTCCTGGGCGAAGGACTGCCAGAGCAGGAAGCCGTGAAGCGCGCCAATCTGTACGCCGGCCTTTCGACCACCGGAGTGGGGACACAGAAATCTTTCTACGACCGGGCGCGCTTCGACGCGGAGTGGGATAAAAAAGACAAAGACTAGCTCCGTCTTTAGGGGGACTCTTGGTAAGAACCCAAGCATTCATGATTTATGCCGATGTAGTCTGGCCAGCCCTAGTCTTGGAGCAACGGATCCTGAGCGTTCTACCGATTACAGCAGGGCTCATCGTCGAATGGCTAGCTTTGTATTTCGGTGGATTTGGCCTTTCCTGGAAAAAAGCGGCTATCGTTGATGTGGTGATGAACGCGGTGTCGAGCGGAGTCGGGATTATCCTGATACCGGCGCTCGGCTTCGCTTGGGAGTTGGGTCCAGGTCAAGTGCTCTACAGGGCATTCAACGTAGGAACGTTCAATCCCGCAACCTGGGTCGTCACATTCGTAATCGCCGTGTTCGCTGCCACAGTGATCGAGGCCTCAGTTGTCAGGTGGGGATTTAAGATACCTCTTGATCGACGGCGGTTTTCGATTCTTTGTGCGGCGAACTCTGCCAGCGTCGCGATTGCGTTCGCTAGCATCTGGATAAACCCGCCAAGACTGTAGAGGCTCGCAGAGAATTCTCATCCCCGCGCAACATTTACCGCTCCATCAGCAGAACCTTCTCCGCCTGATCGATCTCGGCCAACTTGACTTCGATCACTTCACTGTCGGTGGTCTGCACGGTTCGGCCGATAAAGGTGGCCTCGACGGGCAATTCGCGATGGCCGCGATCAATCAGCACCAGCAACTGCACCTGGCTGGGGCGGCCGTGCGAAAAAAGGGCGTCGAGGGCTGCGCGCGTGGTGCGGCCGGTATAAAGCACATCGTCGATGAGCACGATCTTCTTGCCCTCGATGGAAAACCCGATTTCAGCTTCCTGCACCACCGGCTTGGGGCCCAGGGTAGAAAGGTCATCTCGGTAGAAGGTGATATCGAGCGTACCCACCGGCACTTTTTTCTTTTCGACATGCTGAATCATTTTGCCCAACCGCTCGGCGATGGGAACTCCGCGACGGCGGATCCCTACCAGTCCCAAGCCGTCAGCGCCGCCGTTTTTTTCGAGGATTTCGTGAGCCAGCCGCACCAGCGTGCGTTCAATCTCCGAACCCGACATCAGTTGTGCTTTTTGTCTGAGCGCTGTTTTGCGAACCGTGTTCTTCTTAGTTGTCATGGCATGAGTACCTTATCAAACTCGGCTTGGGTTCGGGAACTCCTGGAACCCTCGCTGCACCCACCGGGTGGTGAACAGATGAGAGTCGTCTTACTGGATCCAAATCGTCTTGATGTTCACAAACTCGCGGATTCCAAACTCGGCGAGTTCGCGCCCGTGGCCGGAGTACTTCACGCCACCGAAGGGCAAGCGCGGATCGGAAACCACCATCTTGTTGAGGAAAACCATGCCGGCATCGAGTTCGTTAATGAATCTTTCGGTTTCCGCGGGATCGCGGGTCCACGCGCTGGCGCCCAATCCGAAACGGCAGTCGTTGGCGATCTGGATGGCATGATCCACATCCTTGACGCGAAAAACTGACGCCACCGGGCCAAAGAATTCTTCCTTGTAAGCCGGGGAATCTTTCGGAATATCGGCGAGCACCGTGGGCGCGTAGAAGTTGCCGGGGCGTGGCAGCGGATGGCCGCCGGTCAGCACCCGCGCACCCATGGCCACAGTCTTTTTCACGTCGGCATCGAGAGTAGTAACCGCGTCCGCGTTGACCAGCGGACCGAGCTGGGTGCTGTCGTCGAAGGGATCGCCCACGCGCAACTCCTGCATGCGTTTGACGAATTTGCGCTCGAACTCGGCGGCTATTTTTTCCGACACGATAAAGCGCTTGGCCGCGATGCACGACTGGCCGTTGTTCTGAATCCGCGCGTCGACGGCGGTAGCGACCGCCGCGTCCAGATCGGCGCTGGGCATGACAATAAAAGGATCGCTGCCGCCCAGTTCCAACACGACTTTCTTGATCCGCTTGGCAGCGGAAACTCCGACCTGGATCCCCGCCTGCTCACTGCCCGTTAACGTCGCGGCCACAACACGAGGGTCATTCAAGATGCCATCCACTGGCCCCGAGCCGATCAGCAGCGTCTGAAACACACCTCCGGTAAAGCCGGCGCGGTGAAGAATGTCCTCAATCTTCAGCGCGCACTGCGGAACATTCGAGGCGTGCTTCAGCAATCCGACATTGCCTGCCATCAGCGCGGGCGCCGCAAAACGAAACACCTGCCAGAAAGGAAAATTCCACGGCATGATGGCGAGGATGGGGCCGATCGGCAGATACCGGATGAAGCTGCGCTTGGCCCCCGTTTCCACAACTTCGTCCGCCAGAAATTTCTCGGCGTTCTCGGCATAGTACCGGCAGCCGGTGGCGCACTTCAGCGCCTCACTTACCGCGGCCTTCAAAGGCTTGCCCATTTCCAGAGTCATCAAACGGGCACACTCGTCCTTTTCCTTCTCCAGAATCTCGGCCGCGCGCATCATCTTGCTCGCACGTTCCGCGAACGAAGTCTGCCGATGGCTTCGGAACGCCGAAGCGGCCAGTTGCAGCTTCTGCTCGATTTGGGCTGCAGTAAGAGGCTCGAAGGTCTTCACGACCTCGCCGGTCGCTGGATTCGTGGTCGCTATCGCCATGGTGGTTTCCTTTCCTTCGCCGAGCGGTCCCACCACAACTCTTCGGGACTGACCGCTAGCAGCCGCTTGCAGACGGCTGTGTTGTGGCCGGCCCACAATACTAATTGATCGAGAGTCCGCCTCAAAGCTATACCTTCAGGTCATCCGATCTCGATGCGGAAGTAATTTCATCCGCGCGGGACATTCTGGCGCCTCGATTGTCAAAATCCATCTATCAACGCTTCCTCGGAACAGTAAGCGGGTGCATCTCGTATTTCTTGTTAGATAGTCAGGACGGCCGATGGATCATCCATCTGCTCTTATCGCACACGTATGCGTGACTATTCTCACTGACAGCCACACCGGCTGGGGGGATACTGCATCAGCGGCAGCTTTGAATCTCGACAACAGCGTGACGAGTTACACGCTGAGGGAACGGGCGCCTCGCCTGTCCCGTTTATGAAGAGTTTTCTCCACACTGTCGACACCAAGAAGTCTTTCGACGCGGCAGTCGAGGCCGTTGAAAAAAAGGTAGTGGAGAAAAACTTCCGCGTGATCAACACCTACGATGTGGCGGCCACCCTGACGGAACAGGGCTACCCTAGGAGTCCGCTGAAGATTATCGAAGTCTGCAATGCGCGCTATGTCAGCGAGGCCCTGGATAAGGACATCAACGTAGCTCTCATGTTGCCCTGTCCGATCGCTGTTTACACCGAGGGCCCAAAAACTTTTATCAGCACCATGCGTCCCTCAGCCATGGCTGCACTCTGTCCTGCCTCAGGTCTGGAGGAAATCGCCAACCAGGTTGAGGGAGTGATCCTGCAGATTGTCGATGAGGCGGGCGCGTAGGCTGTCTCGTTCGTTCCATTCCGGGACTGCAATTGCCAGCCCTGTCCGCAAAGGAACCATCCCAGAAGAAATTCCCAGGATTTACAGGATTAGTAGATTGATAGATCCTACGATGCAGCAGAGTGTTTCTTGGGAAGACCAGCCTTGCGGCAATGAGAAAGCTGGGGAAAAAGGTAAAGGCTGTGACATTGGTTATGCTCTAGCCGCCAACTCCTGCGAGGGAGCCAACAGCGTGGAGACATGCACCGTCACAGCCCTTGATGCGATCACCGCTTTCGCGGTCCCAAACCCCAACTTCTCCTCGCAGAGCGGTCGGTTTTTTCGGGTCTGGTTGCCCGTCAGGGTTGCCCCCACCGAGCTGATCACTCAGCCTACTTCGGGTTAACAAAAGTTTAGTTAAGCTAACCCTTTCAGCCGTCGACGGGAGCAACCTTAGAGATTTGCACGAAGATTGTCAATGCCCTTTTTTGGTGCAATTGACCGATTGCACTCAATCAAAACCCAAAACCGCAACCCATTGAATTGTTGCCGTTTAATGAATGGCAAATTAATTTTTCCCTATTTTTCCACAGAAACGTGCACAGGCCACTGGAAGGCGCGGGAACCACTTGGCCAACAACCAAGGACTGTGGAGGAATCAGGTAAGCATCTTGACGGCGGAAAATGGGTCCCTCATGATGGTTATTAGCTCAGCATCCAATGCCAGATCTTGTAGCCTACGTCGATGGCGGCTCTCTCGGGAATCCCGGGCCCTCCGGTATTGGGGTGGTGATTGACGGCTCCACAGATGGCACGATCAGGATCGCCAAATGGATTGGACATCAGGACAATAACGTCGCTGAATACCTTGCGCTGCTTGAGGCATTGCAATGCGCCCTGGGGCTTAGAGCCAGGGCGCTTCACGTGTTTTCAGATTCCGAAGTAGTGGTCAGGCAGATGAGGGGCGAGTACAGGTGCCGCAGCCCGCGGCTCTATTCCCTGCATTGGATCTGCCGCAAATTGGCTCGTTCACTCGATTTCTCTATATCCCACGTCCGTCGTGAGAACAACACTGTGGCCAATGGTCTGGCTACTTCGGCTGCCCGCAATGGGGAAGCGACTGCTAATGTCTGCATCGGCCAAGTTCAATCTTTGGGGTAGGAGTTTTCGCACCATATCTGATAACTCCCTTGAAAGGAATGGCGGGGACGACGAGACTCGAACTCGCGACCTCTGCCGTGACAGGGCAGCGTTCTAACCAACTGAACTACGTCCCCACTTGCTTTTCATGCGGTTAGCCGGAAACGCGCGTTTGATGCTGGAACCTCTCGCAGGTGACCTTGCCGCCGAGCATCTGTCCATGCTCTCTTGGAAATTGTAGCAGACAGAATTCAAATCGTCAGATCTAGTGCGAGCCAACGCTCCGCATCAGGTCCACAACCACCTCTGCTGCAGTGTAAGTCAAGGCGCCCGGCTGCAAGAAGCGCGAGATTCTGGTCAAGTCGTTGCCGGAGGTGACCATGCCATCTTCCACCAGCTTGCCATTACGCGCCTGGGGATGGCCGATGTTTGCCATGAGCGCATTGCAGAGGCATTTCCTCCCCACCGTGTTCTCCATTTTTCCGCCTTTCGAAAGATGGATGTTCACCGGCTCCGCCGAGCAGCGGTAGTCGATGGTTCCCGTCGGCGTCCTGTAGGCTTCCCGCAGATAACCTAAATCGCAGATCCGCGGCCGGCGGGAATAGACCTCGGGCTCCGAAAGAGTGCCTTCCAATTGCGCAACCTTGAACGGAAAGTTAGTGGGCGAAGCCGCCGTGTCGGTAAACACGCGAGCTTCCCCGGAAATAGCTTTTGCCAAAAGCGCTTGCTTGTAGTCCGCTCTCAGTGCCGATTCCGCGCAGAATGCGAAGGCCGTCCCCACCTGTACCCCTGCGGCTCCGGCGGCCAGAGCCTCTGCCACCTTCTCCGGCCGGCCAAATCCTCCAGCCAGCCAGAAGGGGACGCCCAAGGCACGGATTTTTTCCAGATCAACGAAATCGCGCTCGCCGTAGATCGCTTCTCCCGTTTCGTCCAGTTGGAGCTTCCCGCGAGGCGGCGCATTGTGGCCCCCGGCGGTCCACCCTTCGATCACGAATCCATCCACCGCGCCATCCGCCTTCTTCAGCATGGTTGTGGCCAGGGTATTGGAGGCAATAATGGCGAGGAATTTCGGCCGGTGGAGTGGCGGAAGATCACGTCCATCCTTCGGCTTGAAGAACTCCTTTGGCGTGAAGACCATGGTGCGGTCGTCGCCGTCCTCCGCCCCCGTGACCTGTAGGAGATAGCTGGCGGGTTCGTGATTTGCGAAACGATCGAGCACTCCCGGAATCTTGAGCGGCACACCGGCCCCCATCAGAACGTAGCCCACGCCAGCGAGCATGGCGCCGTAAATCGAAGGCAAATGCGGGAGCTGAACTTTTTCCAGGTAATTGATTCCGACGGGATGGTCGTGACCTTCGCGCGCAAGAAAGACTTCAACAAAATTGGCTGCGACGCAAAGCTCCTGGAGTTCTAGAGGAGTGTCCTTGGAATGGCTTGGTAAGGACTTGTAGGGCGCTCGTTCCGCCTTTCCGCCTGGGATGTAATAGGTCTGCCAAACGCGCTCGGCGATCTCGGGAATCGGAAAATGATCAAGACCGCGGCGCATGTGGCCGCCGGGATCGCCGTCTTGCAAGCGCCGGGCGAAAATCGAATCCAGGGCCGTCCCAGAAACCACACCGAGTTGGCCGAGTTTGGATACTGCCTGGGCCAGCCGCCAACTGGAAACGCCGGCACCCATTCCGCCCTGAATAATCGTTGGAAAATTGCTCATAATCGAACCCACGCAAACCATTCATTATTTCAAGAATGCGGGATTCGAATTGTCTGAATTCTGTAATATCACGCCAGGCCACCGCCATCCACGACGAGATGCGCGCCGGTGATCCAGGTTGACATCTCACTCACGAGAAACAGGACTGCATTGGCAACATCGCCGGGAGTCCCGACGCGGCTCAGCGGACGGCTGGCGGCTTCCTTCATAAACTGCTCCGGATCTTCACCGAGCTGGCGGCACTCACTCGCCAGCATCGGAGTGTCGATGTCGCCCGGGCATACGCAGTTCACCCGAATGTTGTCTTTGCCATGATCGATTGCCATGGCCCTGGTCAGGTTCAGCAGCCCACCCTTCGCCGCGCAGTAGGAAGGCGCCTTCGGCCCACCCTTCAATGCCCATCCCGACCCGGTATTGACAATCGCGCCTCCTCCGTTGCGAATCATGTGTGGAATCACCTCGCGCGACAGCAGGTAGACGCTTTTCAGGGTCACATCCAAGGCCAAGTCCCACTCTTCTTCTTCTAACGCCAACACATCTTTTCGGACGACGACACCGGCATTGTTGCAGAGGATGTCGATCCGGCCATAGCCAGCAATCGTTCGCTTCACCGCCTCGCGGCAATCGGAGCGCAAGCGGACATCGCACGGGATGGCCATCGCCTTTCCCCCGCCTTGCTGGATTTCGGCAACTGTTTCCATCGCACCCTCAACGTTTTTATCGAGAGCGGCCACTGCGCTTCCCATTTCCGCCAGACGGACCGCGATCTCCCGGCCGATTCCCGATGCAGCTCCCGTCACCATCGCAACCTTGCCTTCGAGCGACAGCAGTTGTACTGCTCGATTGTGGATATCGGTCACATCCATGCTGATCCACCTCGGTACGAAACGTACTGCCCCTTACCCTAACGCCTCCAGAGCGCGGTCCATCGCAATGAGAGTCAGCTTAACGTCTTCGGCGTTGTGGGCGGCGGTCACAATCGAGTGCAGCGTCGCCGCCGGACTTGTGTACACCCCATATTCAAACAACTTAAGAGAAAACCGTTGATAGCGTTTGCGGTCGACATGTTCACAGAATTCCCGATAGTCGCGGATGCGCGCCTGCTCCGTAAACATGATTTGAAACATCGGACCAACGCGCTGAACGATCGCATGCGTTCCCTTCCGGCGGAAAAGTTCGTTCATCCCTGCCGCGAATTGGTCGGCCAGTTCCCAGATTTGACGGAATATGGCGCCGCCGTTTCGAGTCAGCTTCCGCAGACTGGCGCGCGCCGCATGCAACCCGATGCGCGAGGCGTTGTGAGTGCCGTAGTGCAGAACGCCGCCGCTGGCTAATGCCCCCATCACCTCGGCGCGGCCGGCAAAGGCGGCAACTGGGAGCCCGCAGCCCAGCGCCTTTCCGAACGTAACAATGTCAGGAGAGAGCCGATAGTATTCCTGGCAGCCGCCTGCCGCGAGGCGGAACCCGGTCACGGTTTCGTCGAGAATGAAAAGAATGCCGTGTTGGCGGGCCAGCTTCTGCAAGCCCTCCAGGTAGCCTTCGTTCGGCGGAATCACTCCCATATTCGCCATCACGCCTTCGGTGATGACCGCCGCTATCTGTCCTGGTTGATTCTGGATGGCACGCTCCAGAGCAATAAGATCATTCCAGGGAACGACGATCGTGTCATCCAGGGCGTGGCGGTTAAGGCCCGAACTGTCGGCAATCATGACCGGATCGCTGCGCAACCCCACCGCCGAGGCCGGCAGAGGATTCGAAGCGACCAGCAGATCGTCGTACCAGCCGTGATAGTGCCCCTCGAACTTCAGGATCTTCGGTCGCCCGGTCCAGGCGCGCGCCAGTCGCACTACAGCCATCACCGCTTCCGTTCCAGTGTTCGCAAATCGGACAACCTCGGCATTGGGCACGATCTGCTGCAGCAACTCGGCGACTTCAAGTTCAATTTCGGTTGCGGTCGCGAAGTGAGCGCCGCTGGCAGCGCCTTCAGCGATGGCCTGCGTCACATCCGGATCCGCATGCCCCAGCGGCAGCGCGCCGAATCCCATCATCCAATCGATGTATTCGTTTCCATCCACATCATATAAACGAGACCCCTGCCCGCGCTGCATGAAGATCGGATACTGGCCATAGTTCGCCGGTCCACGAGAGGGAGAGCTTCCGCCCTCAATCAGTACACGATTCGAGCGCTGATACAGTCGTTTCGATTGCCCCGTACAGAAAGACGCCGTGACCTTGGTTCCCAAGTTCCCTCCTCGACTTCCCTCCTCAACACGCACGCCGCGCACGCCGAAAGTGCTGAGCCGTCGCCGCCCAGGTTCAGTACCGGCTGATGCTCGCGCATGCCCGAGTCTAGCATCGAGGGACGCCCGTTAAGGGCATAAGAAGACTTGGCGCAGTTCCGGCCGGCGATGGTCAGCCTTAGCGGGCGAGAGCCCTGCGTGTCGAGTCCAACGAAAGCAAGAATCGCGGTCGATGGTTCGTTCTTACGCCAGGCGAAGTGCACGTCGATTGTGGCCTCCGGTCCATTCAGCGGCACGGCATTGACTTCCGGACCTGACACGGGATGGCTTACAACCGCACCGGGCATGCAAGGACTCCTGACTAGTTCTTTTGACAGTTGTGCACTTAAGAACGAATGCTTAGCTTCAGCCGACACTATCCTGAATAGTCGAAGGAGGCGCGCGGATGTCCGAACCATCGCTCCCAAAAGCCGCACTGCTTTGTATCGACGACGACCACACTGTGCTGGAATGCGAAAAGGGCTTTCTCGAAACCTTTGGGTATACCGTCGTGACCGCATCCAGTGGCCCCGAAGGACTGAAACTAGCTGGCCTCCATTCGTTTGACGTTGTAATCGTAGACTACAGCATGCCCGAGATGAACGGACAAGAGTTTGCAATCGCGATGAGACGGCTTAAGCCGCGAGCGCCAATCATCATGCTCTCCGGAGCGGTGGATGTTCCTGAGCAAGCTTTAAAGGTGGTCGACGCCTTTGTAGCTAAGGACTGCTTGACCAGCCAACTGTTGCCAACCATCGCACGATTGTGTGTATGCGAATCGTTGCCTTTGTCTTCGTATGACGCATGACAGAGGAACACTCGGTTCACAGCAAGCGCCCGATAAAAGAGGCACTCGGGACGCAATCTGGCATCAATGACAACTGTTTCATTGTGGCCCCGGAGGCTAAGCCCGCAGACTGGGGCGCGGAGGCTGAGTGTGAGTCTTGCGTTTCTATATCAGAAACTCAGAACCTCCGGCCAACCATAGTGCGTTTTGTTCAGCAAGACCCACCATTCTAGGGACGCGGGTTGTCGAGGGTATCCGAAGGGCGTCGCTGCGCCACAATGGGAGAAAACTCTGAACATTTAGTACGCCCAGTACGGTCCTGTTCCGCCCGGAGTGCTCTGGCCATAAATAGCCGTAAACACCTTGCGCCCGTAGAAAAACGGCAAGCCCCAATCGAAGCCACTTAGAGAATTTGGCCCAGCGAGTTGCCCAAAGACGTTAGCGCTCGGATTATTGTTGAAGAGGTTGTCGGCATTGGCCACGCTGAAACTCACCGTGCCGCTTGGTGATCCGGTTGATCCTTCATTGGTGGCCGAAAGATTCTGCGTTGCGGACGGGCAATAGAAGTAGTTGGCATCAGAGCAGACTGGTATTCCCGTCGTGCTACTGTCCAAGAAGTACAGTCCGTTAGAGCCGCTGTCAATGAAACTCTGGTTGTACGCCGTCTTCTGGTACGTGGTAATGAAGTTTCCGTAATTGTCCACGCTGTAGACCGTTGCTCCATTTAGCCCATTGTTCGACTGCGTTCCAATGCCAAAAATGAGCGAACCGCTTAGCGTCGCCTCTGGACTGCTGGCCGCGGGCAGTTCGATGATTACTCCGTTGTTGTCCGTCGAAAAAAGAACTACAGGGTTTTGTACCTGCTGTGTCAAACTTTCCGCGACCACCACACAGCCAGAAGTCGGACACTCATAATAGAGGTTGGGATTCGAAGGCCCGGTTGTCGTGCACGCGCTGCCGCAGTCTTGCGGGAAACTTCCCACGCCCAGGATGCCATTTGCACCCAAGTCCGAAAGCGTTTCTCCAGAGGTTCCGAAATCCGCGCACGCCGTTGGAACGGGAAAATCCGAGCCACTGATCACCTGAATCGGCGTCGCACTGGCCTTCTCCCCGGCAATCTCAATGTCTGCCGTCTGCACCGGACCCCAAATATAGAAGCTCACGAACGGGAGACACTCGACCACTGGATTGCCGTCGGATGCCTTCTGTTGCGGCAGCGGAACCGTCAATACCGAAGAAAGTAATCTCAGTCCCAAAGATCCCGTATCCACGAGCACGCCATCAATCGTCTGGCAGGTTGAGGTGCCGGGCACGCATACCGTCACACTGGTAAACGCACCGTTGGCATAGTTTCCCGCTGGTCCGGCATCCACCGTAATCGCTTGCACGTTTGAGCCTGTCGGAGTTGGGGTTGGGGTCGGGGTCGACCCGCTACTCCCTCCGCATGCCACCGCGAACAGCAGGGCCCCGCAAGCCGCGACCCCCATGATCCGATTGAGGTCCGTCAGATTCACTCTCTCGCTCTTCATCGGATTACCTCCGCACTGACGCCCTGTGGCAGCATCTCCGGGATGTAGGCGCGGCCCGCGAACGACCTCAGATGTCCACTTGCTTGCAGGATAAGCCCGGGCTGCTGAATTACCAGAGGTCTTCGTCCAGCATGCGAGTTCGCTTGCGCCTGAAGGGCCTGCTGGTACTGCCCGAAATAGTTACCTAAGGTCTGTCGCATGTCTGGAGGCCACGGTCCTTGCCACGCTACCCCAAACACCTTTCCGGTGGTCGGCGAAACGTACTCGCGTACGATAATCCCTGTCGGAGCCTGAATCTCTTGTACCGTATAAGCTTGAGCTTGCGTGGTGCGCAGGTTGCCTTGCATGTGCGCCTGGTCGGCCTGCACCGAACTCGCGTCCTCGCCCAGTCCGGCGAAGGAGGGCAAGGCAAACACCAGCATTGTCGCCGAAAGAATCGCTGCCCGCAGGACCAACTTCGTCGCACCGCCATGGCATTGGAAAATCTGTAGTTCGTTCATGCAAACGCACTCCATTGAACCAAACGCAGCTAGAGGCTGAACTCGAGATTGTGATGCAGTTAGATTTGATATTAGCTTCAGGGGTTGCCGTCTATAAGAGTAAGAATTTGTAAAGAGCACGGGGAGGACGGTTCAAGTCACTTATTTCGATACGATATCTGCCACACTCTCATCTTGAAAAGTCACGATCGCTTCCTGAAGCGGCGGTCTTGGACAGACGATATCAGTACTGCTTATGGTTCCTTTTCCAACAGCACAGGCGTTTACACTCAAAACTCCCAGTCCCGAGGTCAATACCGAAACTGTAAGTTATCCCAGCAGACGGCCAAGAACCGGCACTGGAGAATTTACCCTGAAACGATTTGGCCGGGAACCGAGCAGAAGCACCACGGAAAGATACTAGGCGGCCACCCGAGATGGGCGTAGGTTCTTGCTCAAGCCAACTCAAACTCGGCTGACTCCGGCGAGACTGGCCTTACTCTACGTCCTGATCTCGGTCGTTTGGGTAGGTGTTTCAAGCGAGCTCTTGTTTCTTGAATTCGAGAGCAAGGTCGCAATCACCGGGTTTGAACTCGCGAAAGGCCTGGGATTCGTCCTGGCGAGCGGCGCACTGATCTACTTCGTTACACGGCGAATGCTGGAACGTGTCCTGCGCTCCGAAGAGGCGCTTCGTCAGTCAGAAGCCAAGCAGGCGCTGTTGCAACAGCAACTGGCGCAAGCGCAAAAACTGGAGGCACTGGGCCGGCTGGCGGCTGGGATCACCCACGACTTCAATAACATTCTGGAAGTTATCTACGCCAGCGTCTATCTGCTGAAACAAGAAACCGCGGCACTGCCGTCCCAGGCGCAAGCTCACTTACAGCTCATTTTGCAAGCAGCCGAACGGGGGAGCAATCTTACCCATCAACTGCTGGCGTTCAGCAGCCGCCAGGCGCTAGTTCTCAGGCCTCTTAACTTGAATGCGGTTGTCGGACAGTCGACCGTCTTTTTACAGGGTCTCGTTGGTGCGCAAGTAAAGATTCAACAGCGCCTCGATCCCGCGTTATGGAACGCCAAGGCAGACGCCGCTCAAATCAACCAGGTGCTGATGAACCTTTGTGTTAATGCGCGCGATGCAATGCCGACCGGAGGCACGCTCGAAATTAAGACGACTAATGTGATAGTTGCGGCTGACGTGGTGGAACGTTTAGGAGAAGGCACTCCGGGGCCGCATGTCTTGCTCAGCGTGCGTGACTCGGGATGTGGGATTCCACCGGATGTTCTGGAGCGGATGTTTGAGCCTTTCTACACCACGAAGAGCAATACTCGAGGTACGGGACTTGGACTCTCCACGGTCTATGGCATCGTAAAACAGAGTGGAGGGTTTATCGGCGTAACCACTGAAGTGGGGGAAGGCACTACATTTTCTGTCTATTTGCCGCGCACAACGACGGCCGTGACCGAGGCTGAATTGTCGTCTGTAAGAGGCTAAACACATTCAGTTCGCGCGACCGTGACTTGGTGTACAGGCAATAACGCACGAGGACCCACCTTTGGCACACATATCGCGCTATAACTTCTGACAGTTCCCGGCACACAACCATCGGTATAAATTAGGTTTCTTGAGGAGGAGAAATCCGTCGTAAAATTGCGACCCTCGGTCGCTGACAATTCGATGGCTACCGTAGAGTGTCCAAGGTGTTTCTCTATTCGATAAAGGGAGGGGGCTTCCCAGTGAGCATAGAGTTCAGTACTCGTCAGTTGGATGGCGTCACGATTGTCGATCTTAAGGGCCGAATCACTCTCGGTGAGGGCAGCGCAACTCTACGCGATGCGGTACACGATCTACTCTCCAAGGGGCTGAAAAGAATCCTGCTGAACCTCGGCGACGTGAAACATATCGACAGCTCCGGCATAGGCGAACTCGTCAGTGCCTTCACGGTTGCCAAGAAACAAGGCGGCGAACTGAAACTGCTGAACCTGACCAAGAAAGCCCACGATCTGCTGCAGATCACGAAGCTCTACACTGTCTTCGATGTGAAGGACAACGAAGCAGCGGCCGTAAAGTCTTTCAGCAAGTAGGGTGCAATGCTTGCAACCGCGAGAGCCGCGGCAAGTCGAGGTGGGTGCGGCATCAGACTTAATGCGGGCAATCAATAGAGAAGAGTGAGCGTTCTACGTACCCTGACTGAATCGCAACCCTCGCCAACCAGCTGAGAGGGGACGATACGCGGTAGCTGGGCGACTGGCTACCGCGTCGCTTATTAAGACTGGCTGATCTAATGGGCCGCGAGGCTGATCGTGTCATGAGCCGCCGGGATTTTGCACCAACGATCCCGTCGCAATCCGATCCTGACGGTCCGGCTGTAACTTTTGACAGATCTAGCATCGGTACGAACAGCTTAGGCTGGGCTCTGAATCGCACTGCAGGTAATCAGAGTTATGCGAGGGGCTTGCGTTCTTTCTGAAGGAAGGATTCGATGTGGAAACAAGTCATACACACAATCCTGCTCGCCGGAGTGCTGTGCTCACCTGCATTTGCGCAAAGAGCGGAAATCTTCGGAGGAGCGCAATTCGAGCGTCTACAGCCCGGCTATAACGCCGCGGGGTGGAATGCCTCGTTGACTAGGAACTTCAAGTACGGTCTGGGGATTACAGGCGACTTCAGTGGTGTGTACAACTTGCGAGGGGCAAATTCTTCGGTTTACACCTGCACTATTGGTCCTGTCCTCCGCGCACGCCTACCAGTCGTCCAGCCCTTTGTGCACGTCTTGTTCGGTAGCGCCACGGCTAGGATTGGAGGTGCGGGCGACACCGCTTTTGCCATGCTCCTTGGAGGCGGTTTAGACCTCGGACTTCGGAAAGGGATCGGATTTCGCCTGGTGCAGGCAGATTGGCTTATGACTGAGTTCGGCGACCGAGTCCAAGACAGTCAGGGCAGGGTTTCCGCCGGCATCGTTATAAAGTGGTGAGGTTGGGCTTCGAATCGTAAACGTCCATGGGCCAAACGGTAGAAGACTCTCTTCGGTTCTATGCTGGAAGGGCCGTGGTCTTCGCTCTGGCCGTTACGCTCGCGTAGTGGGACATTGATCAGACCCCCGAAGCCATCGGCGCTGCTTTAGAGATGGAGCCGGACGACAAGGAGTTACGCGTGCAGCGCATGCGCAAGGTCATCAAGGAGCACAATATCCACGCTGGGCCGGGAACCTGGTCACGGAACTTTGTGAGGTGCGCCCGGATGTGCCCGAGGATGTGCAACGGAAAATTCGTGCCAGCGTGTCCGTAGCCTGATTCCGCTGGTCACGAGCCGTCAAAGAGGTCAAGAAAGAGAGAGGAGTAATGCGTTGAGTCCAGAAGCGCAATCTCAGGTCACGCCGTTTCTGCAAACTGTCGCCCAGGCATCGCAGGCAGCATTGCTGCTCGATTACGACGGAACGCTGGCACCATTCCAGGCAGAGCGCGACCAGGCATACCCGTATCCTGGAGTTGCGCTCGTCCTGCAAGAGATCGTACGCAACCGCCGGACGCGCGTGGTTGTCATTTCCGGACGAGATGCGGCCGACGTTCTCCTTCTTCTCAATATTCACCCGCGCCCCGAAGTGTGGGGAATCCACGGGCTGCAGCGCCTGAAGACGGACGGGAGTGCGGAGATACTGCGCCTCGATGAGCGAACGCTCGATGCCCTGTCGGCTGCCGACCGCTGGCTCGGCTGCCAGCAACTGCGGCATACCGCGGAATTCAAGGCCGGAAGCATCGCCGTTCATTGGCGCGGACTGAGCGAAAGCGACGCGGAGGATCTTCGCTCCCGCGCCTTGCTCGGATGGCGGCCCATTGCGGAATACAGCGGACTCAACGTATTGGAATTCGACGGTGGAATAGAAATTCGCGCCTGCGAAGCCGACAAGGGTGATGCGGTTCGTACCTTTCTGAGTGAAATCAGTCCCGACACGCCGTCGGCGTATCTGGGCGACGACACCACCGACGAATCTGCTTTCCGGGCCATGCAGGGCCGCGGCATCAGCGTACTGGTGCGCCCCAGGTGGCGGCGGACTTCGGCGAAATTGTGGCTGAAGCCACCCGACGAACTCCTCGATTTTCTCGGACTATGGCTGAAGACCTGTTGCGAACACGATGCCTCTAACAGCGGTGCGGCCGCGGGGGTGAACAGATGACAACCACAGCGCAGTCAACTCTTCTACGAACCCCGGTGAAGCCCTTCTACTTCAATACGTCGGCGCATCTCTTACGCATCACCACGCAGAAAGCGAATACGCTCGCGGAGTTTCTGGCTGCCTTGCGCGCCTGTTCGGACGACTCCATCTTTCAACACACCTTTCGCACTCTGCAGGAACATCACTTCATTCGCGAAGGGTTTTCCAATGACTTCGCGCACTGGGTGCTCACCGCCTGTAACGAACCTGGTCTGGCGGAACAGTTGGCGGGTGTGGACGTGCGTGAGTTCACATCCCTCGGCGAGTTGCGCGTGCGATTCATCCAGATTGTGGAGAAACACCTCCAGCTCAATCCTTCGGACGGTGCGCGGATGGCCGAAGAGACGTTTTATTTTTGCGCGTCTGAAATCAACGTTGTCCCAACCAACTTTGTGGCCGAGACGATGCAGGACTTTGCCAAGGGCTTGAGAGAGGTGAGCGTGCATTCCATCCACCATCATTTCATTGAGGCTCGCCTGCGGCTCCATCTCATGTCCAATGATTTCTCACAATGGCTGCACGAGGATGTGGGACTGACGGACGCGGCCCGCGCACTAAACCGGATCGATATCTATACCACGACGCTCGAGGACGTGCGCGGGCAAATGGTTCGTATCCTGGAACGGGCCTTGACTTAACGGAGTTGACTTAGGTGACAAACCCACAATGAAACTCGTGAAGCCGCAAACCGCGATCAACGAACACCACGAGCCGATACTCGCCGCTCAGCCCGCGCCCCCGCAGCCGGAACGGCGAACGGCTCCCCGTACCTGGGAAACTCCTCCCGCCCCAGTTCCAGCGCCCCACCTCGATGATTACAAATCCGTTGTCGGCGCGGCCGAGATCGACGAGTTGCGCTTTGTGGCTCGCGAACTCAAAGGCAAAACGCTGAAGATGGTCAACTCAACCGCCGTTGGCGGAGGCGTCGCGGAAATGCTGAATCGCCTCGTCCCCTTGCTGGGGGAACTCGAAGTCGCCACGCATTGGGATGTGATTACGGGAGGAAACGACTTCTTCGAAGTGACAAAGGCCTTCCATAACGCCCTGCACGGCGCCGAATATGAACTGACGCGAGCAGCGCGGGAGATTTTCCTGGCTTATAACGAACAGAACCGACAGCGCATTCAGTTCCCGGAGGATATGGTCGTAATTCATGATCCGCAACCCGCGGCCCTGATTGCTGCGCGCAAGGATACGCCCGGCCGGTGGGTGTGGCGCTGCCATATCGATTTATCGAATCCGAATCCGCAAGTTTGGGGATTTCTGCGCCCGTTCTTCGAACAATATGACGCGGCAATTTTTTCTTCGCAGTCGTTTGCCCGGCAGTTGCCCATCCCCGAATATCTGTTTTACCCGTGCATCGACCCGATGTCGGAAAAGAACAAAGAGCTCGACGAAACTTTCGTGCAAAAAGTATGCGACGAATTTGGCGTTGATCGCTCTCGTCCCGTTGTGACCCAGGTGTCCCGTTTCGATCGATTGAAGGATCCGGTGGGCGTGGTGCAGGCTTTCAAACTGGCCAGAAAATACGTTGATTGCCAGCTGGTGCTGGCAGGCGGCGGAGCCACGGACGATCCCGAAGGCGCGCTCGTGCTGAAAGAGGCCAAAGAGGCAGCCGGCAGCGATCCCGACATTATCATCCTCGACTTGCCTCCTTGGTGCGCGTTGGAGATCAATGCGCTGCAGCGGGCGTCCACCATCGTGGTCCAGAAATCGATCAAGGAGGGTTTCGGCCTCACTGTCACCGAGGCGTTGTGGAAAGGGAAACCCACCATTGCCGGCGCGGTCGGCGGTATTCCCAACCAGATCATCCACAAGCTAACCGGCATGCTGGTTCATTCCGTCGAGGGGTGTGCTTATCAGATCCGCTATCTCCTCACCCATCCCGAGTTCGCGGTGCAACTGGGCCGGAACGGTCGCGAAAGCGTCAAAGAAAATTTCCTGATTACCACCAACGTGCGTCGCTGGCTGTTGCTGCTTCGGGTTCTAACCTCTTCGGATCGTCCGCCGTACCGGTCTCAAAGAACCGGATGAAAGTTTGTTTTCTGCTGCTTAAAGACTCGACATCCTCACGCTCAGACTCCATGGCTACGGGGCGAACCCCGCACTGCTGTTACCAGTCCCGCAAGTGCATTCAGATCACGAGTAGAGGAGGAAAACTACGGTCTCCCTACCGGGAACATTCTCTACGTGCTGCGCGTTGACTTCGAGTTACCCTTTTTCAACACCGACGGCCTGATTTCATCAACCGATGCAGACGAATTCATGGTGCTTCACCCCAGTGCAAGGGCCAGCCCTTCCCTCCGAGGCTTTTCGCATGGAGCCGGGCAGAGACAATCCGGACCCCTTTTCCTGATTCGTCCGAGACCCCGAGACGGGCTGAGATGCTTTCTGGGACTGCGCTCAACGACGACGGGATCCAATCCAGGTCAAGAAGCCCCCTGCCAGAACTCCGGCAGCAAAGGCGGTGCCCATGGATTGTAACGGCCTCTGCTTGACCGTGTGTTTCGCTTCCTCGACTGCGTCCTCGGCAGCATGGCGACCATGCCTGATCGCCTGACTTGCCGCACGGACACTATCTTCCAACGCATCTTTGGCCATAGACCTAATCTTGGAAACCTCGCGAAGAGCATCCTCGACCATTGCCGGTTTTTCCAATACGTCTGCTGGCATAAGCTTTGTCTCCTTCAGTGTGAAAATTATTGCCGGAGTTTTCAATAAGTCCGGCAACTCAATCCCAGCGCGATTACGCAGCTCGTCGGGTGGCCAGCGCCTGCGCGTAGCGGCGTGCTTCCGAGGTAGAGCCGATAAACCTTCATCTCATACCAGTCATATGGTAAATCCTTGCCGCTGGCTTAATGCTTCAGTAGTGCCTGATTGGGAGGGTCCTGGGCTAGCGGTGGCTGTTCTACAACTGCCCTGTCCGACTGGCCAACTCTACCGGGGCGTTTTGCTTCCTGAGCGAGGTCGTATTGCAAACTGTAATGCAGAGCGTTGAGCACCTCATGCTGCATCATCGCGACCTGATATCTCTCCTGGATCAAGTATTCCGCCTCGCCGCGCGTAATCTGATTGGCTCGGTTGGCTTGCGAGATGCTGATCAATTCAGTGGATAGTCTCTGGGAGATCAAGGTCATTCCGTCTTCGTATCCCCTGAGCACGTCGACTGGCCCCAGCGGGAGGTCCGGCTGGAATGCGAACAGGCGTGCGATGACCCCATCGGGTTGGCTTGTGTTGGGGAAGGCGTGCTGTGGCAAAGGGGGCGGCTCTGACTCTGCACTTGCTCGGGTTGCCCGGGGTGTTTGGGCGACGGCGACACGCGGAATAACAACCAGCAGGCATATGGCAAAAACAATCAATCGGGATTTCATTTTTCACTCCTCTAGCGGTCGTAGTGTCGCTCACTCCAGAGATGCTAGGCGTACGGCAAGAAAGCGGCTACTAGCAGAACTGACCGTGGGGATGCTGTCAATTTTGCTACTTCTGCGGGTTCTGCCATAGCCTCGAAACCTGCCAAGGGCCCGAACTCGATCAGTTGTTGTTAACAGGCGTGGCTGATGACATAAGAACACCGGCCTCGCAACGACCCGAGTAGACTCTTGCGGTGTTCCAACCAAAAAGGCTCGGGACGAAGAAAGCCGAGATGAAGACGGTAGGTTGCGATCTGCGTGTACTCATTCCCACGACCCGCGAAGACGGCCTGCCACTCGAAGCGCGATCATCAACTTCAGGAAGTTCAGCACGAAGCGCTCAAGTTTGCGTAACCAGTTCATTGCGTCTCACAAGCCCCTGGGGTTGACATTATCCGATGCAAACACCGTTCGTTCCCCTCAACCAGATGCTGACTCCCGTCTGGATCGGCGGCAACTGACAGAACTGACAGGTGACAAGGCAGGAAGGAAGGGAGATCGTCGAGCGGGAGTGGCAAAGGGTCACCATGCACACAGCCAGCCGTGAATCTGCTCGAAGGGGGAAGGCTGGACTTATGGACTGTTCAGTGTGTAAGGATCTGGAACGAGCTTTGGAATCTAGACGCCGCGACTACATCGCAGCCCGTTCCTCTGTGTATTACCGGGTTAGCACTGAGCTTGCGGCCTACAAGAACGTCGAGATGGAGCGCGCTAAGTACGGATTGGAAGAGCACCAGTTCGTGTGCGTCGTCGCCGCATCTGGACCAATGGCCTACCGGCTCGACTCTACGCTCGAGCGGCATGCTAAAAGCATTTGACTATCGAAGGGGCGTCACCTATTTAAGGATAGCGCCGATATCTGACGCTAATGAGCAATACGATGCGTTGCCTTTGGTTTCCCATTTTCGCGTTAGCGTTGTCAGCCAGCTCCTCGGCTGAGCTAACTGCCCCCAAGCTCGAGTTGCACAGCCTTACTCAGGTCAAGACAGAGCGAATTGCGATTGGCTCCGTCGCTGATATCTCTTTCAACTATGAGAATGGCAAGCCTATAACCGTCGTTCGCATCCTAGAATTCAAAACAGATGTGTTTCCAACAGAACCCAGGCTTTTGCAGGTACGGCTCTGTGGATACCTAAGCGAAAGGCTTGCGCCGGCTGTACATACCAACATCACCCTGACCTATGACCTTGCAAGTCAGAGCAGGCTAACTGGCTGCCTGCGCCTGCTGAGCGCCGAGCCATGGCAGGAACCTAGCAAATGGCAAACGGTCACCTTCGCCCCAAGCACAATTAAGCGGAGTGTCGACCTCGAAAAGCAAGAAGCCAGCCAACGTCCGGTGGCACGGCGGGCAACCCATCCCTAAGTTGGTCCTCTGACGGGCACCGTTGTATGTGCAGGTAATGGTGCTTTTCAAGAACTATTTGACACCGCCGACATTGTCAGAGACGCCTGTTTACAACAACATTCAATCCAGTCAACCTAATCGAACCTCTACTCTACTGTCAGTTATGCCAGTTGGTTAATTTCGGTTGTTAGCCACCGCTCGCATAAGCGGGTCGTGAAATGCAAATCTTCTTTGTAACCTTCTGTTTCTTTGAGTGAGGCAAGTGCTCTTTGCCGATCACTGAGCTTAGAATATTGAAGAAGAAGGACTACAAGGCCGCGATAGTGCAGGACCCTATCCCTTCGCTGATTGATGACGTAACCGTAATGAAGAGGATGCATCAACAACAGGAGAGGGTGATCTCGTCCACATGACGCGCGCTGGAGCCGCTTCCAACGACTCGCGTCCTCGGATCATAGCCGGCTTAGGCACGAGTTGGCCCCTTTGGATCAGGCGATTTCCAGATACTTAATGAGAAGGACTTCGTTGCCGTCCTGCCCGTAGATGAGCTCGTCAACGAGCTGCTGCGCTAGCAGAACGCCGAACCCGCCCGGACGCATTCCTTGTTCTTCGCGCACAGCAAAGTGGCGGATCGGGTCGTCGGACGGGTTAGCGATTGCCGCGTGGGGGATTTCGTCCAGGGTAAAGCCTGGGCCGGGATCAATAATGTGGCAAGTCACCATGTGACGTGCACGGACGTATTCGATCTCGACGTATTGATTGGGATCAAGTCGTCCGCCATGTTCGATCGCATTCAGAAGCATTTCGCGAAAAGCCGTGGCCACTTGACTCTTTTCAGGATCAGGCAACTCGGCGATCTCGTTGAGAAATTGCACCAGTCGGTCGGCCGTTTTCACATCGCAACGCGCGCGGATCCGAATCAATTCCGGCGTGCCTGAGACGATCTCGATACCATCATCCCAGCAAGGCCCCTCCGTCGCCAATCGAACCATTTCGGACAGCGTGCCCAAGGAGAATGGTTTAGAGAGATAACTGAAGGCGCGTTCGCGCATCGACGTGATCACATCCGAGGGTGTGCTTTCGCCAGCGAGAATGATCAGACGAACGTGAGACCGCACGCTGCGAATCTTGCGCAATAATTCAATGTCCTCCCTGCCGGACGTTTTGTCACTGGTCACTATCAGATCGAAGGATTTTCCTCGGGCCGCGACAAGTGCCGCTAGATTGTCTGGCACACTCAGCAGAGCCCAAGAGCCGGGCTCGAGAACTTGCGACAGAACAGTCTTGACTTGAGGGTCGGCGCCCACCACAAGCACATTTTTGACGGCAAAGGGCCGCATCTCGATGTTCGGGGTAAAGCCCATCTATTCCCCCCATGTTTTTTCAAGGCGGTCAAAAGTGAATCCTCTCTCTTAACCGAACAAGAATATGCCGGAAGTTAATGGTTTCCGCACAACAGGTGTAAGCGCGACGATTCGACAGTAGCTGCATATGCCTCGATGACAACTGGCATTGTTGCCAGTTTGCCTCCTCAATTTCGCAACTTCAAACCTGATGATGCTTATCGTTGGAATTGTCCTCTAAGGCCTGTAAACCAGCGCCACGCCGGATGCATGCGCAGTTCCTCGACCAGTTTGCGTCGCTGGTAACGCTGTAGAGATAGCCGATCAACAGGAGTGTGCAACAGAAGTTCCGGATCAATCGAGGGCCGAGCGATCTCGCTGAAACTCTTCTTCAACCTCTCGCGCACACAAAAGCAAAAACTGATGTGTTTTTCGACCAGCCGTAGCAGAGAAGTCTCAGGAACCTGATCTTCCAGGCAGAACTACTACTAGTGGAACAGCGCTTGCGAACGATCCTGTTGCCCCATCATGATTAGCAAGTCTCCGAGAATGGTGGTCCAGCGCAGCATGGCAAGGATTCCTTCCTTTTACCACGCTTCTGCTCCTACTCCGCTTGCTAGCCACAGTGACTTTTTCAACACCCGCGCCTGTTTACAACAACTGATCAGCTCGGACCTTGCCAGATTTTGAGAGCATCACTACGGTCAGTTCTGCTAGTAGCCACTCTCTCACGGAACGCCTACCCTACGTTGCATCGTCATCATTATTGTAGGAGGTGTTCGATGCGACATAAGAGTGTCTCAAGCGCAAAGCCCGACGAAGGTTCCCTCGAATTGACCGAGAACATAATTCGTACCCGTGCATATCAGTTTTACGAGGAACGGGGCTATGAAGACGGTCACGACCTCGAAGATTGGTTCCGAGCAAAGGGCGAAATATTTGGAAAGAAACCCGCTGTAGCCGAAAAGGATACAGGAGGCGAGATCAGGGCGGATGCAGCGTAAAAGCTACTGTTCTTCATTTTCGCCGACTTTGCCAAGGGCATCCGCACCAAACGGTCCCAAAATATGCTGCGCCCCGTGCACCAGCAGGGTCCACAGATAGGGTTCACCTTCCTTGCTGATGTGCATCCGGGCCCGCTCGGCCCGAGTTCTTCCCTCCCGGCTGCAGGCCCAGGTAGCAGCCCACATCCCGGCTCTTATGGAATCATCTCTTGCGCTTTCGACGCGTCGATAACTTGGGAGGGTTATCGGTATGTCAAGGCAGAATAACTAATTCCGACTTCGTACCACTACTCATCCCATACACTGTTCCGGAACGGAACGCACCCGCATCATACTTGTAACAGCCGGGAGTGCTTGCTATCGTTCTGACCTGCTTCTTGCCGCCTCCCATGATCGGGGCGTCTGGGTCAAACGGCGAGTCGGTGCCAAACGAGACCATGAATCCATTGTTCTTGTTCGAGCTCTTCCACACCACGGTAGTACCAGCCTTGATGCAGAAAAACTGGTTGTTCCGAGCGTTCGGAATACCAGGCTTCACGTTGGCCGAGTCGGAGGACCTGGTGATGTCAATGGTGCACGGAGAAGACGACGAACCGCAGGTGTTGGCCGCATTGCACATGCTCTCAGGTTGCTGTTCATCACAAACGTATTTGCTCTTCCTTTGCGCCTGAGCGGGTACGCAGCTCAGTAGAACGACGCAAGACAATAAAAGCAACGTACTCCAAATGTCGAACTGCCCATGAATTTTCATAGTCATAGCCACATACCCTCCGCTCGCAACGCGACGATGCCGCGAGCGTTTTGAACTAGTCCTCTCCGTCCCGTTTCCACTTGATGAACGGGCTCAATGTTCACGGGTTCTCCTCTAGCGGCTGGCACTCTGCACGATTTCAGTCCCACTCGATGATGTTAGTCAGCCTCCACGCATTCTGGTTAAGCTCCCATTGCAACTCGCCTTCCTTATTGATGATGAGCTGCGCGGCAGGGAAAAGAACTCCATCACTCTTGCTCTTGTCTTTATCATTAATGTTGATTTCCCCGGCAGTCAGATTGAAACTCTTCGTCTGGGTACTCCAATAATTTTCGCCGAAAGCAATCTTGCGGTTAGTAACAAAACGGATGGTCCTGCCGGTTGGCGTCACGATCTCCCGGATGAAGCTAAGGTCGAATCCAAGGGTACCGGGAATCGTTATCCGGCCCACGCTTTTCATCTTCTCGAGGGCGTTCACGAGACCATCGTTCTGACCCTGCTGGAACGCCTGTACCAGGATCTCTCTATCCTCGGGAGTCGAGAACTCATAGATCAGGATCTTCACGCCGAAGTTTTTTCCCATCTGAGTGCTTGTGCCAAAGGCTGTGGCGTCGATGGTTTCCGTGCTCTTCCGCTGCCCAAAGCCGGGAACGCTAGCGATCATGAGCAGACCGATCAATAGCGAGATTACATTCGCGAAGTTTAGGATCTTTGAGCTAGTGTGCATGCAGTTTTCTCCTGTGGTGCAGCTATGTGGCCTATACAAGATGCGGCCAAGTCCTTGGAAGAACCTAAGGCGCTTCGGACGGCGGCGACACTGCCAAAAGTTACAGTCGGCAAACCATGCGGGGAGCCGATATTGTTATGGAATCAATCCCACGAGCGGCCGGGACGCAATTCTCAATTAGTGCAAACGCGATCGTGACAACTCCAAAGGTTCGAAGTGGGGAGCTTGAACACCGAGAGCCGCGAACGCCTCGTCCACAGAAAGTACGATTTTCAGCAGCGGGTTCCTGTCGCTTGTGGTGAACTCAATCAGACGAGATACACCATGTCCAAGCATGGTTGGAGCAACGATGAAGCGAGGCCGTCTGGTTGCGTCCGGCATGGCGGGTCCCCGACTTGCCAAGTCAAAAATCATATCGGGCGATACCTCAAACTCGGTAACGGGTGAGAAGTCCCAAATACCCGCGCGGGCATCGGTCGTGATCGAACGCTTTCGAACCGCCCAGTAAAGTTCTTCCGCCAATTCATCCGTGAGCCTCCCCTCAAATCGGAGGAGCAGAATCTTGTTCTCCGCGTCGAACTGAAATTGGTACCCCATTTGGCCGGAGACTTCCTTTTTCCGATTACTGAACCCAGTAAAGGTCATCCCCACTTGCCTTGTCACCTGTCAGTTTTGACACTTGCTCGGGCGCAATGTTGCAGCACAGCTTGGAGAAACTGGCCTACCACGCCTCAACCGTTGTCCCTCCTCTGTCCTGTCTACATCTGAATTTGATTGACAGGAACACTATTCCGTAGATGATGTTCACAACTCTTTGCGAGGCTTCTTCCCTATGCGAACCGATCTCTCCCTGATGGCGAAAACAGGCTTCCGGCTCATTCTTTTCTGCTGGCTAACGCTCGCATTGATTTCATTTGCACGAGCACAGTCAGCAGATGATGTGCACATTATCCCGCGGGCTGACCCGAATAAGCACGTACCGACAGCGGACACCGTGCCGATTGAGAATCCCGCTGGCCCCCTCGCACTCCATGGTCGCACCAAGCCCTTCCGAGTCAACGTAGACCTGGTTTTGGTACCGGTGACGGTGACCGACGCGATGGAGCGACCGGTGATGGCATTGACCAAGCAGGACTTTGCCCTCTATGAGAATGGCAAATTGCAGGAGATTCGCTATTTCTCCGAGGAAACGGCACCGGCATCAATTGCCCTCTTGGTCGACGTCAGCAAGAGCATGACCGGCAAGATCGATACGGAGCGAGCCGCGATCGCCGAATTTTTCAAGAATGCCGACCCCCAGGACGAATATTTCGTGATCACTTTCTCTGACCGCCCGCGATTGGTGGCAAGTTCGACACAATCCATTGATGAGCTCGAGACAAAACTGAGCTCGGCCGAGCCTGGCGGCCCCACGGCAATGTTGGACGCTGTCTATATGGCCCAGGCCGAATTACGGTCTGCGCGCTACAAGCGCAAAGCGATTCTCGTTATCTCCGATGGCGGCGACAACGTAAGTCGGTACACGCTCCGGGAAATAAAGCAGCTGGCGCAGGAATCGGATGTGCGGATCTACGCGATCGGTCTATTCGAGACGTTCTTTTTCAATACTATTGAGGAAAGGCTCGGGGAAAAGTGGTTGCGCGAGATCACCGATGCGACGGGGGGGCATACCATCACGGTAGATAACCGGACAAAGCTTCCCCAAGCGGCCGCCGAACTCAGCCGGGAAATTCGGAACCAATATATGCTCGGGTATCGCCCCGGTAGTCGAGTTCCAAACCGGTGGCAAAAAGTTAAAGTGCGAATAACGTCTTCTTCCGGCGAACGCCCGTTACGTGCCTACTACAAACAGGGATACTTAGCAGGGGCGCAGTAAGATATTAATAGTGAGGAGAAGCTGCACAGCGTTCCGCTCGGTTAAGCAACGCTGTTTAGTAGAGCCCGTTCCAAGCCTTATCAGTGTGGCCAAGAGTGAACGTAAGGCCGACCGAGTAGCGAAAATTGTTCTGAAGGGGTGTATTTGTGAGCGGGTTACTGAAGCGGGTCATGAGGTAGTCGAGCTCGGCAGGCCGAAACGAGATCGTTTTATTGATCGGAATATCCAGCCCAACACCGACTTTCAGTGCAAAAGCATCTGCCGTGGGCGCTGTCGACAAGCCACAATTTCCAGCAGCGTGCTGGCAGAGTGTCCTAAAGGCATTGCCATAGACGTTGGTGTGCGCCCCGCCAATCAGAAAACTCCCAAACGGTTGGAAATTGTGTGCACGAATTTTGATCTGCGGACCAAACAAGTAAGTGAACAGATTACCCTGGACGCTACCGTTTAAACCGTCAGGGAAAGTCGGGTTGGGGGAGATGTTAAACGAAGTTAGATTGCTGCCGTACCCTTGCAGGTCGACCTTGATGCCCAGGTATTCGTCGAGGTTGAAAGTCGCTGAGCCGCCGCCGCCATTCAAGCTGTGTCCTTTTGAGTAGGGAGCACTGGGGGAATACCGAACATAGGAATAATCAACTCCCAGTTCGGTCCTGGGGAACTCTTGAGCCCATGCCGCCATGCCCAACAGCGAGATAACTCCAAACGTGAGTACTCTTGTGACCTTCATTCGCCTCACCTCCGTTTTCCCTATCGAACTTGATCTCGAGCTCACCAAGAACTTTCCTGCGGTTTTCTTTTTTTCCCGCAACCAGGCATCTCCGGCGTCATACCGGATTGATTGCTTCACCCTTTTAAGCAAAGTACGCATTAAGGCTGTTACGTGAAACTGGCAAAAACGACAGCTTTCTCGCAAACGAAACCCAAGAGGGAGTTTGCGGAGTTCGCAATTTGACCAGCCCAGATCGTGATGCTACAGACAGCGACAATGGAACGCGGAGTCGCACGGCCCTGGCAGGTCGGTCACGCGCTTACTACAAACGGGATACTTGGCTGGGGCGCGATAAGATTAGGATATTGATAGCGAGGGGGACTGCACGCAGTCCCCCTCGGTTAAGCAACCCTGGTTTTACTAATGACTAGTGTGGCCGAAATTGAACGTAAGGCCGAGCGAGTAGCGAAAATTGTGTTGATAGGTGGTTCCTGAGAGCGGGTTGGTGAAGTGGGTCAGGAGGTAGTCGAACTCGGCAGGGCGAAACGAGACCGTTCTGTTGATTGGGATATCCACCCCCCCACCGAATTCCATTGCAAAAGCATCCGCCGTGGGCGCTTTTGCCAGACCACAACCTCCAACAATGGGCTGGCAGATTATCTTGAAAGCGTTACCATAGACGTTGGTATGCGCTCCACCAAACAGAAGATTTGCGAATGGCTGAAAATGGTGCGCCCGGACCTTGATCTGCGGACCAAACAAGTAAGTGAAAAGATTACCTTCGACGCTACCGCTTAGACCGCTAGGGAAAGTTGGGTTCGGGGCGATGTTGAACGAACTTGAATTGCTACCGTACCCTTGCAGATCCATCTTGATCCCCAGGTAATCGTCGATGTTGAAGGTCACCGACCCACCGCCGCCATTCAAGCTGTGACCTTTTGAATAGGGGGCGCTGGGGGAATACCGAGCATAGGAATAGTCAACTCCCAGTTCAGTCCTAGGGAACTCCTGAGCCCATGCCGCCATGCCCAACAGCAAGATGGCTCCAAATGTGAGTAATTTTGTGACCTTCATTCGCGTGACCTCCATTTATTCTATTGAGCTTGAACTCGAACCCACCAAAGGCGCTTCCTGCGACTTTTCTGTTTCCTCGCAACTGGCCACCCCTGGCGCGATACTAGATTGAGGGCTGGTCTCCCCTATCAACGAGGCTACGCATTGAGGCAGTTAAGCGAAACTGTCAAATGTGACAGCGTTCCCTCAAAAGAAGACCCGTACTGAGGTTGTGGAGTTCACAGCTTGGCACCGCAAATCGTGAAGCCATAAGCGCCAATGTCACTTTTACAAGTGCTTCGGACATCCGGATCTTTTTAGCGTCTTGAATCGGAGTCTTTATTGGTGTAGTTTGGCGGTGTCTGGGGGAGGGAGTGGTGCCTTTGACCGGCGACCACAAAACTGTCGTACGTTACCTGTGTACGCGCAGGCACAGGTCTGGACAACAACGCAGAAGAAGACAAGAGGCGCGTTATCTTTGGGTTTCGCTCGCAGCTCTTGCAGTCATTCTCCTGTCACACCCGATTGCTGCCGCACCCCAGAAAGAAGTCCGACGGATTCTGATTCTGAACGAAGTAGGCCCTTCGTATCCCGCGATCACTATCATCAATCAGGGGATCCAAACTGCGCTATACAATTCACCCTATCACCTGGAGTTCTATTCCGAGCACTTTGATACCATGTTGTTCCCCGATCCGGCCGTCCAGCAGGAGTTCCGCGATTTCTACCTTCGCAAATATCAGAATCGCAAACCGGATGTGATCGTCACGGTCGGGCCATCCCCGCTTAGATTTATGCAGGAGGCGCACCAAATAGCCTTTCGCGGTGTTCCAATTGTTTTCTGTATGCCTATTGGAACTTTGCCGGGCGCTCCTGCACTAGATTCCGACTTTACAGGTGTCGAAAATGATTCAGCCCCAGCAGAGACTGTCGAAATAGGGTTGCGGCTTCAGCCCGGCACGGAGCACGTGGTTGTGATAGGGGGCGTATCGGATTTCGACAAACAGCAGCTAGCCTACATTAAGCAGCAACTGAAAGGACTCGCCGACCATCTCGACATTACCTATATGACGGACCTAGCTATGCCGGAGCTGCTTGAGCGCCTGAGGCACCTGCCACGGCACACTCTCGTCCTGCTCACCTCAATGGCGCAGGACGCCGCAGGGACCCGGTTCAAGTCAAACGAAACAGGCTCGATTGTTGCCGCCGCCGCGAATGCCCCGGTTTTCAGCTTGTACGATGTCTTCTTAAATCACGGAGAGGTGGGTGGCTATCTTTCAAATCTCAGCGAGCAAGGGAGGCTTGCTGGAGACATGGCGCTGAGGATGCTCCGAGGGGAAAAGCCACAAGACATCCCCATGGTAAAAGGTGTAAACACCTACATGTTCGATTGGCGAGCCCTCAAGCGTTGGGGTCTCAAGGAAAGCGCACTCCCCCCTGGCAGCATCGTCCTCAACCGGCAGCCATCGGTCTGGGAGTCCTACAAGTGGTACATCATTAGCGGAATCTCTCTGATCTTATTGGAGGCGTTGCTGATTGGCGGGCTGGTGTGGCAGCGAGCGAGACGAAGAAAGGCGGAAACCGATCTAGCCGTTACCTACGACCGGCTTCGATTGGCAGTGGAAGCTGGGGAGTCGGTAGGGTGGGATTGGGACATTCAAAGCGGACGAAACCAGTGGTTCGGTGACCTGCAAACTATGTACGGAATCCCCGCGGACAGCTACTCAGGGCACATCGAGGACTTTCGCCGCTCCATACACCCGGACGACCGGGAACTCGTCTGGAAAGCCGTTGCCGGCGCCCGACAGGGCCGAGAACCTTATATCGCAGAATTTCGCGCCGTCCGCGCTGACGGAACCATGCGCTGGATCATCGCCAGGGGAAAATTCTATTACGCACCCAATGGCGATCCCGTGCGCATGCTTGGCATGGCAGTGGACATCACCGAGCGCAAATTGGCGGAAGCTGCGCTCGCAAACGTGAGCCGCAAGCTGATAGAGGCACAGGAGCAGGAACGTAGCCGGATCGGCAGAGAGCTTCACGACGATGTTGTCCAGCGTCTCGCGCTTCTCTCGATAGAACTCGAAGGAGTCCAGCAAGATGTTCCTTACGCGGCACCGGAACTCCGCACCCGAATCGGAGCACTCCGAAATCAAACTGCGCAGATAGCGAATGATGTTCAATTGTTATCGCACGAATTGCACTCTTCGAAGCTGGAATACTTGGGGATCGTTGGAGCCGCAAAGAACTTCTGCAAAGAATTTGGTGAGCGCCAGAAGGTGAAAATTGATTTCCAGAGCCACGATATGCCTCCGGCCTTACCAACCGAACTCTCTCTTCCCCTATTCCGAGTTCTACAAGAAGCGCTGCGCAACGCCACAAAGCACAGCGGGGTAAAACACTTCCAAGTGCGCCTTTGGGGAAGCTCGGGAGAGATTCACCTCACCATCAGCGACCTCGGTGAAGGTTTTGATACAAAAACCGCACTGAAGAGTACTGGGCTTGGACTCGTGAGCATGCAGGAGCGCATGCGGTTAGTGGGCGGAGAGCTTTCAATCGAATCGCAACCCAAGAGTGGCACTACAATCCACGCTCGCGTGCTTCTCGGTTCGGGGAGCGATTCCTTGCGGGCTGCCGGATAAACCTTCTAAATTGGATTTTTTTTGCGTTTGATCGGCAATTTTATTAGCGGTCTTCAGGAATCATGGCGAAACCATTCTCGTCGAATCTCGGACTGAAGCTAAGATTTTCTTCTTGGCCGACGGCGCTAATCGCAATTATCGTCATCAAAGCCGTCCTTTCACTCGCCGTAAAGCCGGGCTCCTTTTTAGTTTCATACAGCGGGATCAGTTACTTCCTTCTCCTGCTGTTAGCTACTGGCTTCGCCATCCGTAACGGAATACGGCAAACACTTGGAGGCTGTCCGTTCTGGGTGCTCCTCGCAATTGCCTATGGCCTCTGGGCGCTAAACCAGGGTCTTAAGCTGTACTACGAGCTTGGTCGGCATATGGACGCGCC
>Ga0326727_10002945_pt1 | contig 56065 bp, 41 predicted proteins | sample MB2enrmetagenome_FD_207643 | JGI IMG/M metagenome (GOLD analysis project Ga0326727, IMG submission 207643) | Lab enriched peat soil microbial communities from McLean, Ithaca, NY, United States - MB29MY | ecosystem: Environmental > Terrestrial > Soil > Wetlands > Peat | place: USA: New York...
CCTTAAATAAAGAATCTATAGGCCGCTATATGATATTATCAGAATAGATAGTTGCTAATTTAACATAGTGGATTATATTGTTTAAGTTTGCAGTTTAGCTAATAGATTACAAGAATCAGCTAATATTATCAGATAGTTACAAAAATCGCCCTTAGGTACATCCCATTACATGGGAATTCAGGCTAGATAATTAAATAAGATGCAAATAAGGTCTTGGTACATTAACTGCTCTTTGAAACTCGTATGTGCCAGGTGTCACGACCCGTATCGTCGGTGATAGAGGAACGCCGACTGCCTTGAAGATAACCACAGACTCCCTGGCATTCATGCTTGATTGCCTGAGCGGAGCCGTTTTCTTTCAGGACCACCGCCTGACACGTTTTCAGATCCTGCTTGAAATCTGACCTTCCAGCTGGAGATGGCGCTTAGGTTCAGCTGGCATCTGCCTTTAACTCAGATACAGCGGAGTAAGGTTGAAGGAAACAGGCGCGAGGTTTGGGATAAGTGACCCGGCGGAAACTCAGGCAAGCCGCGAAAGTGAAGATCGTCATGGAGAGCGGCAAAAATTCCGCAAACTACTTGTTCAAATGGTGAGAGATTGAGGAATGTATGCCGTTGAAATCTGCCCCTCATGTTTTCCCTTTAGCATGAGTATAGTGGAGCTCCTGTCCATTGTTGGGCAGTTGTCCCTTGTCGGGGGCAGACCTCTTATTCTTGGGTATGGAGAAACCAGCGATCGAGCACTACGTGTCGGGCGAACCAGCGGTTGGAAATCAGCCTGGCTCCGATACGACGGAGGAGAGCAGAGGCAAGCGGCGACGACGGGAGTTCGCTGCCGCCGCCAAAGCGGGCGGCCAGACTGAACACATACGGCTCGAGGTTGTCGCGCCGGTAATCCCCATTGGCCGCCAGGATGGTATCTGCGGCTAGGAGGGCCGACTCGATCGCGGGCAGGATACCTTCACCACTCTGCGGATATGAGAGCCCAGCCGCGTCACCGATCAGCAGCGCTCCGTCGGTCACTCTCCTGCGTCCCCCCTGCCGCGTGTATAACAGATATGCATGCCCCTGGAATGTGCCGGAAAATCCTGCCGGCAAATCCCCCCGCTGCTCTATAAACGTGCAAAAGTCCTGCATATGGCGGCCGAGATGCTTCCGGTCCATCCGTCCCAGGCCGACATTTACAAACCGTCCCTTACGGAAGAGCCATCCGTAGCCTTTCAAATCCCGGCAGAAAAACAACGCCGGCGTATCGGCGGGAAGGCGGCACAGGCGCTCCTGGTCCAGGCTCATGGCGAATTCTGCCGACTGGGCAACAATGACCTCCTCCCGACCGAATTTAGCTCCGAGCAGACGCGCCACCGGGCAGAAATGTCCGCCCGCGCCCACCACGAGTCGGGCCCTGATGCGCCCGTTCACGAGCCACCCCCCGTCGTGGCGTTCAAGCTCTGACACCGGTTCACCCAGAAGTTGACGCACGCCACTTCGCTGCAGGAGGAACTGATCGAACTCACAGCGCCGGATGCCGTAGCTGACGGTTGTGTCGTAGCGGGTAACCACATCTAGCCCGTGCATGAGGGAGGTGCGGAAGCCGTTGATGGGCTGCAGAACCCGTCCTTGGCAATATTCCTCGCTGTCGATCGCCAACACAGCCAAAACCTTCGGGGTTATCCATCCGGCACACGGCTTGTTTCGCGGGAACGCCTGCTTGTCCAGCAGCAGTACGTCAAGCCCCGCCCTCCGGAGCTTCCCAGCGCAGGTCGACCCTGCCGGCCCGCCGCCTACGATAAGGACATCGCAGGTATCCATCAGGGCTCCCCCATGGGGGCGGTGAGATGGGATCGTGTCAAGGGGACCAGGTTATTGGTCGGGCGCGAGAAGACGACCTGGAACAGCTGCAGGTTTCCGAGGCTGAAATTTGCGATGCAACCGGACAGGTATAGCCGCCAGGCCCGGACAAAGCATTCATCGAACATTTCCCGGACCCGGTCATGGTTCCGTTCGAAACGCTCTAGCCAGTACTCGCAAGTTTTAGCATAGTGCAGCCGCAGGTTTTCCACGTCGAGAACAGTGAACTCCCAAGGTTCGAAGATGGCCATCATTTCCCGTAACGTCGGGGGGTAGCTGCCGGGGAAAATACGCTTCAGGAACCAGGGGCTCATTGGTGTCGCAATGTTTTGCCCGATGTTGTGGATCAAACCTAGCCCCTGTTCCATCAGGGAACGGTCGATGACCCTGCCGAGCTCCCGGTAATGGTCGGGCCCGACATGCTCCACCATACCCACCGAGACGAACGCGTCATAGGTTCCCGCTATGTTGCGATAATCGTCTTCGACATACGTTACCTGCCCCGCCAGGCCTTCGGCTTTGGCGCGCTCCCGCGCATAGGCGATCTGCTCGCTTGAAATGTTGTACGCCCTAACTTTGACCCCGTATCGCTTGGCCATGTGCCGTGCTAGAGCGCCCCAGCCACAGCCTGCCTCCACCACGGTCTTCCCCGGCTGCAGGCGCAGTTTACGGCAGACCAGGTCCATCTTGGCAATCTGGGCCTCCTCCAGTGTGGAGGCTGGGTCCGGAAAGTAGGCGCATGTATAGAGCAATTCCGCGTCAAGCCAGAGTTTGTAAAACTCGTTGCCGATATCGTAGTGGTGATGGATATTCTGCCGTGATCCTGAGAGGGAGTTCATCCTCGGTTGATTGTGGCGATATGCGGCAGGATCGGAAATGCGCCTGAATTTGTGCGTTCGGGCCATGGCCCGGTAGACGGTTTCCATAAACGTCACCAGCCCCCCTTCTATCTCGATCCTGCCTGCGCTGTAATCATCGCCGAAGTGGAGGAGAGGGTTGGTAAAAAGCCGCCAGAGGACAGCACGGTCGCGGATCACCATGCCGGCAGCGGGTGTGGATGGGCTCGCAATTTCATTTCCATCCCACAAAACCACGCGCAATGGGGGCTCGCCGATGGCCTGCAGGAACTTGCGCACCAACCAGGCATCGATACCGTATACTCTGCTGTCAGCATGCTCCTTGCTGTACCCTTGCGAGAAAGGAGCCCCGAATGTGCCTGCCCTTGGATATTTCATAGCAGATACCCTGCGCCGTTCAATTGATATGCTTTAAGTTTGGATGGACGATCGGAAAAGTCAAGAGGGTAGTTTTTAGGATCCTGTTTTTTTTGCCCTGATCGTTAAACACTTCCAACCCAAAGGTCTATGTATCTAATGTTTATGCGGCATTGAAGACCATAAGTTATTGGCTTGCCAAGGGATACATCCTCGACCCTCGAAGTAGGTCGAAGGCGTTTGTGCTGACGGAGGAAGGGCTGGCACGTATTGAAAGATTGTTCGGGGAGTTGTTCGGGAAAAGGAGGAGGAACTTTCTCGCCTTTTTAAATTGTGCAGGCCTGAACCTTCAGCTTTCCTTAGATCTTACCACCCTTTTACCCGCTAAGAAGAGAATACAGTTCCTCGAACACCTTGCCGTTTACTTTGAGTTCAACAGGTTTGTCGTTTTCCTGCCAGCCTATGGTGATGATCCCGCCGAGGATCTGGTTTTCCATCTCCGCGAAGAGGACAAACCGAGGGTCGAGAAAGAGGTTCCCGGAATGGATAAAGCCTCGCTTCGTAATAGCTGATTTAAACGCTTCCTGCTCCGCCTTTGTTACCTTTTTGAAAAGTTGCTTGCGCACCACAGGACCTTCGAACCAGACATCGATGTGGATACTGTCCTCTGTCAGAAGCGGGTTTTCCGCAGGGGTAGTGAGTTGGGCGACGATGACCCGGCCGGTATTGATGTAACGCATGTCCGCACCTCCTTGTGATCTCTGCCACTCTCATATCATGTTGCTACTAAAAAGGGGATAGTTTTATTCGGAAAGTGGTTTTATTATGTGATAATGAAGCGACTCTTCCGGAAGGGATGCATCCTGTTCTCACGCGGAAAGGCGAAGTCGGTTAAACTTAGCGAAGAAGGACTGGCGCGGTCGGAAAAGTTATTTGGGGATTTGTTCGGTTATTTTTCTAATCTCATTATGTGGACAATGTCGTATAACCAATTGAACTGATGGGTAAAATAGGAGCCGAATGGGCACATAAAATCTCCTAATCAGGTGTATGAGTGGTTGCTAAAGAGATTGCATGAAATACAAAGGGTCTCTAGCCTTTATTGCAAGCCTTTTAATTTTCTTGAGCCAACTGCTAGAATTGAACTGACGACCTATCAATTACGAATCAGTTTTCACCGATTGATCGCTAAATCGGAGTAACCATGCCTCCGATCTCACAAAAACTTACCTCCAACCCTTCTCCTTTCTCCCCGCAGAGGCCGATCCCGCCGCGGGCTTACTCCTACTATTACCCTTACCAAGCAATTCTTCGATGAACGCTGACATGGTGCGTGACGATTTCATCGCATCATCGGGGATCGGCTTGCCGTGCTGCTTACTCAAGCTCTGCGCATACTTGAGTTGCGGCAGGGTAGGGGGACAGACTCCATCAGATCCACCGGCTGCCCTTTGCGTCGGCCTCGAAAATCCCATCTTCCCATGAACACCTTTGACAAAAGTGATCCAGGAAGCGTTGCCGTACTCGACCTTGTCCAAGTATTCCTCCATCTTCTTTGTCAGTTCTAGGTCGATAACCCATGGGTGGTCTTTCATGAGGAAGTCATAGAGCTTTTCGGCAACGTCTGTGGCGTGGATCTTCCCCTTTTGGATTGTGATGTAGTTGCGGGCCTTGATTGTACCTATGATCGGAGCGTACGTTGACGGCCGGCCAATCCCGTATTTCTCCAAGGCTTTTACCAGAGTTGCTTCGCTGTAACGTCCTGGGGGCTTGGTCTGTTTTTCGTCTAGCTTCTGGCCTATTTTGGGTACCGTCTCGCCATTTTCAAGGACAGGAAGCTTCTGGTTGTCATCGTCCTCATCGCCCTCTTTGGCCTCGCTATAAATCGCCAGGAAGCCATCGAACTTCATGATCCGGCCAGAGGCCTTGAACGACTCATCAGCACACTGGATATCAATGGTGGTTGAGTCGTAGACAGCAGGAGCCATCTGAGAGGCAACCGTCCGCCGGTAGATCAAGGTGTAAAGTCTCTCATGATCCACTTTCAGGCCTTCTTTGGAGATTATCCGTGGTATCTCGCCCAGGCCATGCATGTGTGTGGGCCGGATGGCCTCGTGAGCGTCAGCTTGGCTGTTTTTGGATTTAAAGGAGTTGGGGGACTTGGGGAGATACGCAGGGCCAAGATATTTCTTCAAATGTTCACGGATCTCGGCAATGTACTCATCGGCGATGCGCACGCTGTCAGTCCTGTGATAGCTGATCAAGCCGGCCTCAAAAAGCTGCTGGGCCAGCTTCATGCTAGCCTCTGGTGATATTCGCAGCTGGGAGCTGGCTGCTGCTTGCATGTCGACGGTGGTGAATGGGGTCTTCGGGTTCTGTCTGGTCTCCTTCGTTTCAACCTTCAGAATCTCAGCACTCTTCATACCGGTAACTGCATTCAGGATCGCCTCAGCCTTGGCCTTGTCAGTGAAGTTCCCGCCCTTGTGCAGCGCGGTAAAAGGCATGCCATCTTTATCCAGCGTGATTGAGATAACCCAGAACGGCTCGGGCTTGAAGCTGCGGATCTCTCGCTCTCGTTCGACACAGAGGCGGACTGCCGGCGCCTGGACCCGACCGACGGAGAACTTGCCTTTGAGGGTGTTACTGGCAATCGGAGAGAGGATATAGCCCACTATCCGGTCACCAACCCTGCGGCCAAGGAAGGCATTGTAGAGTCCGGAATTGGTATTGATCCACAAGGTTGACTTTTTCATCGCGTCGTCGATACCCTTTTTTGTTATCTCGTGGATCTCCAAACGGTGACAGCTCTTTGCAAGCCTATTGATCTCATCATAGACCATGGTGCCGATCGCATACCCCTCCCTGTCAGGGTCAGTGGCGATATAAACGTCCTGGCCCTTAGCGGCTTCCTTGATCTGTTTGATCCGGTCACTCTTGCTATTGTCCAGGATAAACGTGGGAGCGTAAGTGTCCAGATCCACCCCCATGGCATCGGAGGGGAGATCTTTGAAGTGTCCGACCGTTGCCAAGATCTGGGCGCTGAGATATGATTTGATCTTCTTTATTTTGTTCGGTGACTCAATCACCAGAAGCATGTTTGACCCTTTATAGCACATTCAAGGCTTTTTGGATTGAACATCTGCACATAGTGCATCTGTCAGTGCGCTTAGCAGGTACTGGGCGCCAAGTTGATCCCGATGGCAAATTTAATCAGATTCCTCATTTTCTTCCTATTCAATTTAAAATAGCAAATAAATTAAGTATGGCAAGCAGGTCCGATGACTGAAATTGGCTTTTTAGGGTGGGAACCTTCTTCTAGCAGTGCCTATATTTAGCGGCAGTTGAGAGCCAGTTTACATCCGTCTCCGTTTGAAAAACCATGGATGTAAAAAATATGGCTATCTTGAATCTAGACAGACCTGAACCTGACTTGACAAACTCATCCTATTAGGTATCATTATTCTTTAGTAAATATACGTAATAAGCTCTTGAGATAACTGGCAAGCAGGTGCATATGGAATCAATTCGGGGAAAACGCGTAGCGTTCGAAAATGCTTGCAGGGAGGCCGGCCTGAGGCTTACCCACCAGCGACTGGAGATATATACCGAACTTGCTGGTTCCGCCGACCACCCTACCGCAGATACTATTTATCAGCGCATCCGGAAAAAGATCCCGACAATCTCTTTGGACACGGTCTATCGCACATTGGCAACGTTCGTTAGCCATGGATTAATCAACAAGATCGATACAGTGGAAAGCCAGGCCAGGTTCGAGGTCAAAATAATGCGTCACCACCACCTCATCTGCAGAAAATGCAACAAAATCACTGACTTTAAATGGGAGTCAATGGATGATGTGAACCTTCCGGAAGAAATCTGCCGGTGGGGACGGGTTGAAGACAGAAATGTCATTGTTTACGGCATTTGCTGCGAATGCATGGGACTTGCAATGTAGGAATCGGGAGGAAACGACTTTTTTTGACTCTTTAAATAGTTGTTTTTATTTTAAACTAAAATTTATTATCTGGATTTTAGCTTATCACCACCATTTATTGATTATGAAGGGAACAAACTTTCCCGCATATTTTTGCAGCATCAGTTTATAATGTAACATATTTAATCACAATAGATGGATATCTGCGCTGTGAAGCTTATGAAAGAATCCTATGCGAGATTCGTTTAAACATAGATGTTTGAACCTCTGCTTTTATTCGGCCCCACTTTAGAGGAGAGACCATCGTTAACCGCTGCGGAGTGCGTGCCATGGCGCCGGGCAAATTCCAAAGAAAGGAGATTCATCATGTCAGCAAAAAACTCACCACCAGAAACGGCGCACCTGTCGTTGACAATCAGAACACCATGACCGTTGGCCCGCGCGGGCCGGTACTGCTGCAGGATGTATGGTTCCTCGAAAAACTTGCCCACTTCGACCGGGAGGTGATCCCTGAGCGTCGCATGCATGCCAAGGGCTCCGGCGCTTTTGGCAGCTTCACCGTCACTCACGACATCACCAAGTATACCCGGGCAAAGATCTTCTCTGCGGTAGGCAAGAAGACCGATCTCTTTCTCCGTTTTTCCACTGTGGCTGGCGAGCGTGGTGCAGCCGACGCCGAGCGTGACATCCGAGGCTTCGCCATCAAGTTCTATACGGAAGAGGGGAACTGGGACTTGGTTGGGAACAACACGCCGGTATTCTTCCTGCGCGATCCGCTGAAATTTCCGGATCTGAATCACGCCGTGAAAAGGGACCCTCGCACCAACATGCGCAGCACCAAAAACAACTGGGACTTCTGGACCTCGCTCCCCGAGGCGCTCCACCAAGTCACCATCGTCATGAGCGACCGGGGCATCCCCGCCTCCTACCGTCACATGCACGGTTTCGGCAGCCACACCTTCAGCCTCATCAACGCGAAGAATGTGCGCTGCTGGGTCAAGTTCCATCTCCGCACCCAGCAGGGGATCAAGAACCTGAGTGATGAAGAGGCAGAGGCGCTCGTCGGCAAGGACCGAGAAAGCCACCAGGGCGACCTCTATGAGAGCATTGAGAAGGGAGACTTTCCCCGCTGGACCATGTTTATCCAGATCATGCCTGAGAAGGACGCGGCAAAATACCGCTTCCACCCCTTCGATCTCACCAAAGTATGGCTCAAAAAGGATTACCCGCTGATCGAGGTGGGGGTTCTGGAACTGAACCGCAACCCGGAGAACTACTTCGCCGACGTGGAACAGGCGGCCTTCAACCCTGCCAACATCGTGCCTGGCATCGGCTTTTCCCCCGACAAGATGCTCCAGGGCCGTCTTTTCTCCTACGGCGATGCCCAGCGCTACCGGCTCGGGGTGAACCATCATCAGATCCCGGTCAATGCGCCCCGCTGCCCATACCACAGCTTCCACCGCGACGGCGTCATGCGTGTTGACGGCAATTACGGCAGCACCCTAGGCTATGAGCCCAACAGCTACGGTCAATGGCGGCAGCAGCCTGAATTCGCCGAGCCTCCCCTGGCCCTGGAAGGGGCCGCGGACCACTGGAACTTCCGCGAGGACGATGATGACTACTACACCCAGCCTGGCCTCCTATTCCGCCTGATCGGCCCCGAGAAGCAACAGCTTCTTTTTGCCAACACCGCCCGGGCCATCGGAGGGGCACCCCGGGAGATACATATCCGTCACATCGGCAACTGCCTGAAGGCCGATCCGGCTTATGGCAAGGGCGTAGCCGATGCACTTGGCATCCCGCATGGCGAATTGCCTAAATAGGGGACAGAGTCGTTCTCGCACAAAATACCGCGCAAAGTGAATTGCTTAGGAAACATCTTCAAAAACATTCGTCGTCTTAACACGGAACCTGTGGAATCCGCCCGTCCCTTAAAAGGAGGTGAATACCTATGACAGGCTAGGTTGGTCTAATCGAGAAAGGAACATTAAATAACGGTTTCTTCCGTCAGGTTTTGTTCACCGGCAAGCACGGCCAGCTTGTGGTTATGTGTTTGCGGCCCAGTGAGGAAATTATCAACGAAGAACACCCCAAGGTCGACCGTTCTTCCCTATCGAAGAATGCAAAGCCAGATTTGTCTCCAATGACAAGGAGGAACTTGTTGTCGGAGATGGTGACGTTGTTATTGTGCCTGCAGGCACATTTCACAACGTTATTAACATGTCTTCAACCCAACCGCTAACACTATACACGCTTTATACTCCTCCCAATCATCATGATGGCACAGTACAAAAGACGAAAGCTGATGCAGTTACGGCGGAGATTGTCGAACAACAAAATTAACAAAGGATCTCAAATCAAAAACGGAGGGATTACACAGATGCAAAAAACAGAAGCATCGAAGAAGTTGAAGGCTCTATTGAACAGGGCGATTGCCCGTGAGTTGCAGGTCTCGGTCCAGTATATGTGGCAGCATGTCATGTGGAGCGGGACCAAGGGGTTTGCGGTCAAGGATGAGTTCAAGAAAATTGCCATTGTTGAGATGAAACACGCTGAACATATCGCCGAGCGCCTCAATTACCTGGGTGAGCGGCCGACCACCAAGCCTGAGCCGATCACTGTCGGCGAAAACCTGAAGGAGATGATCGCTCAGGATATGAAGGATGAAGAGGGCGCCATCGAACTCTACCGAGAGATAATCGCCCTTACCCGGAAAGAGGGGGATGAGACCACCAACCGTCTGTTCTGCGAGATTCTCGCGGAGGAAGAGGAACACCACGATTTTTTCAGCTCTTTGCTGGAAGAACCGTAACAACTGCTCGGCTGAGCTTATTTTATCCCCTGATTGACTGAGTGATTCGGGGCAGGATTAATGCCTGCCCTGATCCCTTCCCACACTCCGGATTTCGTATGGGTAAATGAAAGTTAGAGTGTGCTCTTTGAATATATTTTTGCGCTTCCAGAAGAGACCCCATATAACTCTTGTCGCAAGTCATCATTGCTCTGAAGAGCATTTTAATCGATTCCTAGGTAAAGCTAGCGATGCATCCTAGGTGCAGGCATTCCAGTTGTTTTCCCAGCATAACGTTCATCTGAAGGGCGTCAGCTAAGCTGGGTTGTTTTTTTTCGCACTCTCAAGAAGCGTTCATACGAACTTGAATGCTGTGGCAACCGTCAATGGGCAGCTCTAACGTGCAATAATTTCCGAATGGGCGGCTGACCCCTATTTCCCCTTTCGTAAAACATCCCTTAATTGATTTTTCTCTTTCTGCTTTGTATGATTTATGAAGGTAGGGACGATGATGGTGGCAATCTAAAGGGATAATGCGGATGAGCAAAGACAAGAGTCCTGTGACTGCGGCTGTTAGGATACTAAGAGAAAACAAGGTCGAGTTCACTGAACATCCATACAAGTATGCAGAAAGGGGAGGAACTGCCGAGGGGGCCCGCCAGCTTGGTCTTGACGAACATTCTCTTGTCAAAACCCTTATCATGGAGGATGAACTGAAAAGGCCTGTGATCGTGCTTATGCACGGTGATCAAGAGGTGTCAACCAAAATGCTTGCCAGAATCTTGGAGGTGAAACGGGTTGGGCCCTGCACTCCTGAAACGGCCCAGAAACACTCTGGCTACATGGTAGGTGGCACATCGCCTTTCGGGACCAGAAAGGAGATGCCCGTCTACGTCGAAAAGACTATTCTTGAGCTGCCCAGAATATACATCAATGGTGGGAAGAGGGGATATCTTCTAGGAATCGATCCCAAGGAGTTAAGCCACGTGCTCAAACTTATCCCAGTTACGGTAGGTATTCGGTAGCGTCCGGAAAAGCATCGAGCACATTTCCGAACGTCCCGCCTTCCCGGTAACGTTGACTTAAATTAACGCTTTTGCCGTGGAATAATTCAAGGATTAGGTGTTTTAACGTCCAACGGGACGAAACGTTAAAGCTTAGATCAATCCGCTTCAGCTATCCCAATTAGAACTTTTAAGTTATGATTACAGTACGTTGTAAACTATTACTGCCAAAACTTCATCTTTCAAGCCATATCGATTGCACCAGAGGCCTTGTTCTTGTAAAGCCTTAATCTTGTCTCGGTAGATAGTCGACTTCCGGCCAAACTTGACGAAAATGTGCAGCCAGGCAAGGTCGTATAATTGTTGGCGATCATCAAGCGCGTACCGGAAACGCTGACCAATGAGGTACTGGGGATGATGGGAGCTCTGGAAGCCCAGTAGGGCGTGCCCCATATCCCAGTTGCTATGGTGGATGCACCGGCCGTAGCCGCTGCGATCATTTTCGGCACACCGACCCGCTTTGGCAACATGTACGGTCAAATGCGCCAGTTCCTGGACGCCACCGGCCAGCTCTGGATGAAGAGTGCACTTGTCGGCAAGGTCGGCAGCGTTTTCTCCAGCTCCGCTTCCAAGAATGACGGCCAGGAATCGACCATCCTCAGCTTTCACACGACCCTGCTGCAGAAGGGGATAGTGGTGGTAGGTCTGACCTACGCCTTTGCCGGGCAGATGGGTATCGGCGAGATCACCGGCGCAGCCCTACGGAGCTTCAATCAGCACTGGCGGCAAGGGGGAACGCATGCCAAGCCTGATCGAACTGGACGGAGCCCGTTTCCAGGGCGCCCACGTGGCCCGCATTGTCGAAAGGTTGAGCTTGATTCGGGCAGTAGGGTTAAGCCCAACATCGGGCTCAAAAATGGTCATCTGGTGTTCACTTAGCTGAACGGTCTAGGTGGCAATAGGGATTCTCGGGAATAGGGGGCTCGCCTTCTTGAGTTTGCGCTCAAACCATGGCGTGATTGATGGATATTCGGCCTGACTTTAGGCGGCGTTATCTGCGATTCACAAAGCTGGTGACGCCGACGCAGACGTAGATTAAAGTCGATGGTGTTTGTGGCCAGGTCCGCTACTCGTCGGTCCCTGACCAGTTATATTATAAGGCCAAGTAGGATGCGCTTTTACCCAGTGGGGCTACTCAACCCTTTAAAGGCAGGTATCAGTTCTTTTTATGCATGCCTTTCAGTGAAGAACATCGGATAGCCGTGTGCGGAAAACCGCACGCACGGTTCGATGAGGGGGGAACGGTAACACCTGCTCCCTACTCTACTCAGAAGAAGGAGTTGTTCATCTGAAACCGCGTCGACGGGCAAGATTCAGGGAAGCAATTCCTGTTCCCAATGCTCAATACTGTCGGTCATCCTTCCTTCGAGAAGTGACACAAATGCCAACAAAGCTTTGCGGGCGTCTCCCAGCGGGTAATAAAACGCATCCCAGTTTTCGCTGTCCTCACCATCGTGATTCGGTATGACGCAATCGAAGTGGTGGGCTTCCTGAAGTTCGCCATAGGCGCTTGCTGCCCGTTTTTCGATGTTTTCAAGGTCTGCAAGCGACAGCTCCGATTTATGCCGACGGCCGCGCCGTAACAGCTTCCGCCGCATGACATCGGTGATGAACACGGGCAGAGAAACATTACGCTCCGGAGCCCGGAGAAATATGATTTCTTCCCGGGATAGGGGAGACATGAAGATGCTCAGCTTTGTTACCTGCGAAAGTCGGGGATGTGTCAGCAGGGTTCGCCCCACGAATGGATTCCCCTCGAAAAACACGTCCCCTTGAATTATTAGTTCCGCAAACTGCACTAGATCCAGTGCCTGCAAGTCGCCACGGACCTCCAGAACTGCAAACCGCTCGTTCGTACTGAATGATTCCAGCTGCTCACGGGTGCGGAAATGATAATCCACGCCATCCACCTCGCCGGGTCGTGGAACGCGGCTGTTGTATAGGACGAGAGGCTGCAGGGCGGCGCGTAATTCCGGATAGAATTTGGCGAGGACCTTGTCCAACGGACTTTTCCCGACGCATGAAGGTCCAGAAAGGATGACTAGACGAGTTTGTTCCATGGCTATCAAAAACCTCAACCAGCCGCATATGGTTTTCGGACATGTTCCACGACTTGTCGGATCGCTTCGACTACTGACATGGAATGGTCTCGTTGGGTAACCAGCGTCACATGGGTGGCTTCGAAGACGGCGCGATGCATGCTGGTTGTCGCTAGAGCCGCTAGTTCGGCCTGCAAATCGGCTACCCCTGGTAACACGTTCTTGCCGGCGCTGACCACTGCCAGTGGCTTGTTTCCCAAGCCCTTTAAACAGCGCACTTCAGCACAGAGCGTATTTAAGGCCAGTGATTCTTTCAGAGTTGCCGTAAGGTGACGGTGCGATGACAGGAAGGATTCTACTTCCGAGCGCTGTCTTGCCGGCAATCCAGCGGCCTGGGAATGGAAAAGTCTGGTAATGCGCACCCACCCGAACCTTGTCAGGAGGGGAGCTTTTCTCAGCAATTGAAATCCTGAATGCATATGCCGCTGTATGTCCGAATGCCGCTCATATTGATCCTGGTGAGTAGCATCGACCAACACCATTCCGACTACCTCATCGGGGTATTGGTTGGCAAACACCCGTACCAGCAATCCTCCCATTGAATGCCCGACCAGCACATAGGGACCAGTAATGCCCGATATCTGCAACAGCTTGTGCAATCGCCAGGCAATGCGTAGTGCCGATGGAGAGAACGTGTCGGCGTCACTCCAGCCAAGGCCTGGCCGATCGTAGGAAACCACACGGGTGAATTTTTCAACTTCCGGTTGTATCCAGCCCCATACGGAGGACATTGCTCCTAACCCTGCCTCGAGAATAACTGTGAGGCTGCCGGTACCGACCGACTTTATGTGCATGCGACTGCCGTCGATCTCAACCAGTTTGCCGGGCGGAGGATAGCGACGCTGGTCGATGAATGTTGCTATGGTTTGATAAAGGTAGCCGTTAAAGGCGATGCAAATAACGACGCCGGCAATCTCAAAGAGCGCCGTGGCGCCGTTCCGAAGGATATGGGCGGCACACGTTACGCAAAAAAAGGCGGTAGCTGCCGGAAAAAATGTGCGGTTGAAACGATGAAGGGTGATGCGCCTTGGAAAGGCATCAAAGGAGTGATCTTCCCAGCTCGCTGGCATCGGGGACAGGGCGGTTTTTTTCATGAGTTATCTCCTCGAAAGCAGTGGCAGTAAAGCAGAAAACAAGGAAGAAAGGTAACATCTCGGACCAAGACGGGTACAATCGATTGATTACAATTAAACCAGAGCCTGGGGGATTTTCAAGGGAAAGGTTTATTAATTTGTATGAAGATACGCTGCAGCCCGGTAAATTAATTTTTTCTACTCAGTATAACCGTTTGTAATAATAGTTAAAATAGTTAAATATTAAAGATTAAATTATTTAAACGTGGGACACACAGTTATATAAGGGATGAATGCAGAATTTGGGAAAAATCGTAAGCTTAGACTTTCCGATGATCCGTAGAGACCGGAACTGCCCATACTCCACCTTTCGGCCCCACCGCCAGACGTAGTCACCGGTCAGGTTGATGTGCTCCCAGCCCTATGGCGACGGTGGCTCGATAACTGGGACATAAAGGTGGACGAAAACGCCAGATGAACGAAAGAAAGCTTGAGTCGGCAAAAAAATAGTTATCCAGCGGCATCCCGCCATACTGAGTTATTGGTGGTATCCAACCGGAAAACAGACTGTCTGCTCACAGATCTAAAAGGTTTTCTCCAAGCTCGCAGGTTGATCTCGGCATAACGGTTGGTCGTATCGAGGCTAACGTAATGTTCCAGCATCGACAACCTCCTTTCTGGTTAGTACTGCCTGAAGCCATTATAGACTGGTGTTCAAATTTATGTGTCCATCTGCTCCCTTATAATTCAATGAATCTGGTTGATTGATTCGCTGTGGCCACATAACGGAATTGGACACATAAGGCAAAGAGTCTTGGCGTGTTAATACTGACATATGATCTCTTAGCTACATGAGATATGGACGCGGTTTCAACCGCTTAACCACTCTTACTCCTCGGACAGCCTGGCATTGCCAAAAAATCTTCATCAGGCACGGGATAATGAAAGAAAATATTTCACAGCGCCTGTGATCTGTGATCAATTTCGTGCCGGAACCTACCTCAATCTTTTCGTATGCATTCAGATACCGTATGCCGATTATAATCGTCCCAAATCGCCCCGGAGAAGCCAGAGAAATCCGGACCCAATTCATAGAAGTAAGCGGATCTTCTCATACCTTTTCAGTTTCTTCTCTATGATTGGAATGAGTAAACTGTCATAGTCTTTTCCCGTTATCTTCCCGCTTTCGATAGCCAACGATGTAGTCAGGCACCTCTTGGATGATCTCGATCATTTCTCACCTCCTTTTTCACCGTACCCTCATTGACACTCAATGAATATGGTGAAGGAATGAATAACGTTGGTACCAATTAAAATGTCGCGAGCATCCTGATGAGAAACGAAAGCGCTCTCTAGTTCATGACTATTCCACGGAGTAAATTGAAGGTCTATATAATATTATCTTTTATGCAAAAAGTCAGAATGCCCCGCCCTGTGGGCGGGGATAGGTCTCACGGGGCAACTTTCTTTACTTTCTTCATGTTGGGTTGTCGGTAGATCGCCAAACGTTGCATGCCCCGTTGTTTTCTAAAGAAGAGACCGTACGCAGCCTCCATCTCGACATTTAACTCGAGGTACTCTGTCATGGAAATAGGCTTCATATTCAAAGAAATCCCTGTGGCGCCACGTCATCATGTTTGTGTCATATCCGGTAGCAGGCCCACCGCAGACAGGGCAAGAAAAGGAGGTTCCCTTCTCAAAATCAATATATATGTCGAGGCGACCGGCCTCAGGTGAAAACTTCACATCCGATATTTTCCATGGCTCTCGGATTTGTAGCGCTATTTCAAGTAGTTTGTCTGTCACATTGATACTCATGTTTTGGATCCTCCTGGTGAATTTGATAAGACATATTCACCTGGATGTCCATACAAACTTTGAAATCACAGGTTCACGACAAAAAACAGCTACCCATGCCTGGCGACGAAATGCCATTCAGAGCCCCTCTCTATACCAAAAAGGTCGAAAAAGCATGACGTGTCACACATTAATATGCTGTCTGGCAAGAGTAATAGCTATCCCTTTGCAAGAAAAAGATTTTTATCTCTAATAGTGGTTTTTGTTAGTTCAGTTCTTCCGCTTTGGTAAGTTGTAGGAGCGCCTTTTTAAAATGTCTGAAGTGTTGCTGCCACCGGGTGTCTTGCTGGCTCATGTTTCCTTCTCCACATTTAATTAGTTTCTCACCCGAGATTTCCGGATGGAAACTAAGCAAGGGGAGTCAGCATTTATGCGAACCAGGACGCTGGTTAGGGCCTACCCATAAACCTAAGAGCCGCAAAAACAACGGTGAAGAAGATCAGGAATATTGTTACATTCACGGCAGCTTTAATCAATACATCACGGCTGCTTGGCACTCGGGCCATCCCGCTTGCGAGGAATAAGCTAATAGCGAGCCCCCCAGAAATATAGATGCAGCCTTTTAGAAAGGCCCTCAGGTAAGGTCCTAGAATGATTAGGTTCATTGTTAAGTCCTCATTAGCTGCGGAGATCGATATCGGAAAAAACGGACCCAAATAGATTAATCGTCCAACTTGTTTTAGACGAATTCCCTGGAAGCTCAACATGTCCTACTGATCAATTTATTTCAAATGATATTTGTTTACAACTACAAATATTATCTACATGTAATAAACCACATGCGCCATCAAATTCTTGCGCTCAGCGGCTTTGCACGAGATCTATGCGACCTTTATGCGAAAAATCATCACTGCGATTTGCTAACCGAGACAGTTGTAATGATGGATGGCTATCTGAATCATTCGTGTCGATCTTTGTCATTCGGGGCAATACTCAGGCACTGGTCCTTTTTATCCGTATTTTGTGGGTAAGGCGTTCGGAGATCTTCTGGCAGGTTACGTTCAGGGATTGTTTTAACCAATAGCTGCGGTTCTATTTCCATCAGAAAATCAAGGCGAAGATGCCGGTATCTTCGGTTAGCGGCGCGATAAATCTGTTATCTGGTTGGGTGGTTTCGCGCTCCGAAAATCGGCCATTGGACGATTCCTTGAAAGTCATCTCCCTTTCCTAGCCGGAAACCGGTGAAGTCCCTGATGGATGCAAAATGAGTATCTCACATACAATTCTTCCCTCTGTACCTTTCATATTCCACAGGGTCCATCTTTAGTTGCTGACTCAGCCATGTTACAATTGAGCAGGCACATATTCCTTTTTGCGAGGTGAAATGCCAGGAAATGAGGATGTTTTCAACTGCTCTGTGAAACCAAGGATGTTTCCTCTTCTTCGCCCTTGTGACGGTTGGTATCGTTCATCTTGAGTCAAGGTGAAGTAGTCAATTGTCAATCATATCCTCTTTACTGATATGCGGATTGATGTGGGGATAATCCATTGATCTCTCATAAAGAATAGATAGTTAAATCGGCGCATTTTCAAAAATATCGACATGATAAGCCCTACTAATAAAGCAAAATGAGCCATTATTCCTTATTAAAGGGAATTTATACTGTGTGAAGTTATAATTGTCCATTGAGGTGATGAAGCACTGAAGGCTGTTTAACAGGGAGGCTAACATGAAATACGACCATGCTATGGAAAGTGTAGTGATTTGTGGCTTTTTTCTTTTCGTTCTTGTTTTGGGTCGATATAAAAGTAGATAACGATGTCCGACACGGAAGGGAAATCTTTCGAAGGAGAGGTCTTCCTTTGAGTTTTTGAAATGGTTGCGATCCTGAAACCGAAAGACCCTTTGATATACAAGGCAGGTATACCGGCTAAGGTCCATTGGTAGGTAATCGATAAACTTGCAAGAACAACGGAGGGGGACGGAAAGTTTTTTCTTGAAAGTAAAGAACATTGAACCTCTTTCAATTAAAGGAAAATAATGAAAATTATCGGTAAGTTTGTAAATTATCAATTGAGAGCAATATAACCGATATTTTAATGAAGGTCAGCGATGTTCTGACACAAAAAATACATTAAGAGTCAGAGATGTCGTGACACATGTCAACGATTCATGAAATAGAGTACAGAGGGCAGGCGTCAATTTCCCAAAATCTCATTCTAAAAATGAATTGGTTGGGCACAGAATGGTCACATACTTGAGTATTCGTAAATGCTTGAAGAGGTGCTGTTGAGGAATGTAAGTAACAATAGACAATAGGTTAACTATAAGATATTAAAAAACAATTGGCTAGGTTGTTGACCTAACCAATAATATTTAATGGCGGGCGATAAAGGAAGTAGACCTACGATCGTGTTTTGAACAGGCTCAAGGACTGGATGGATTAAATCATGATGCAATATAATATCGCTGAAAGCGCACCCCTAACAAGAATCTGATGATTCGATTGCTAGTAAACCTGTTGACCGAAGGATAGGACAAATACAGGGGCAAAGTTATGTTCACTGAACTGACGACCCCCATGAAGGTTATATAGAATGGCTCAATGATATCAAGGATCGGATTCGGATATGCCAGAATAAGGCGGTTCTTGCTGCCAACTGTAGATATCATCGAACTAGAGAACAGATGGGGCTCCTTTGGCGGCGTGTGACAGCGGATGGTCAGCAGCCCTGGCTGAGAGAAAATTAGGTTGACACCGGCTGAAAAATTTGGTTCTCTTTTTCCTAAGAAAAGGAGCTTCCTATCAGGACACAGGTTGAGCCTGTGAAAAAATCACACAAGAGAGGAGGCCACATGGATCGCGATAATACTGCTTTCCAAACGCAGGTGCTGACCCCAGAACAGCTTGAGGCAATTCTGCGGTTCAATACATGCACCATCTCAGACGCCATCGAGTGCTTTGGCGTCCGGCTCAGCAATGAGGGGTTTACCCACCCCGGGATTGGCCCTGTGACCGGCCCGGACGAGCGGATACTCGGCTACGCCGCCACGGTCAGGGTAAAATCATCCAACCCTCCGGTGATCGGTGGGCGGTTTGTCGACCGCACGGACTGGTGGAGTGCGATCGAACGTCTACCGAGTCCGAGGATCATGGTGTTCGAAGAACTGAACGGGGACGCTGGAGAAGGGTCCTGCATCGGGGAAGTTCACGGTGCAATCCTCAAGGCCTTAGGGTGTGACGGGGTCATCACCAATGGTTCAGTCCGCGACGTTCCCGGTCTCAGGAAGCTAGGGCTCCCGGTATTCGCGAAGTCTGTTACGGTATCTCAATCCTTCATGCACATCATCGATTTAGGCGCGCCGGTCGAGATATTAGGGCTTACGGTGCGTCAGGGGGACCTCCTCTATGCGGACCGTCACGGAGTGCTCGCCATTCCGATCGGGATCGCGGCGGAGCTCCCCGAGGTGGCCGAACGTATCAGTCGAAAAGATCGATCTATCATACAGCTCTGTCAGGCCCCCGATTTTTCTCCCGAAAAACTGATCAAGTTGCTGCGGGAAAACGAACAGTGCAGTTAATAATCAACTAGGGTGCCGTGGCCGTCCCTGCCGAATCCTCAACATTGTCATACAACTTTCCAAAAAAATTAACTTGCACAAAGCCATTCTGACAGTATAAAATTAATATTTATGAAAGCTTTAGGAAATTCGTTTACAACCAGGGCAGTTCTCATTCCGGTCATAATGACCGTTTCGTTGTCCCTCGCTATTCTCGGAATGCGGATATCGGACCTCCCTCACACCCAGAAACCCAATGGACACCACCGCGCCGTCGTTGAAAACCAGATCAAGGAGACCAAGACGGGGATTCAAAACAGCGGTCAGGTTTTTGAGCTCTGTCGCCATACCGACCTTATCGAGCCGCCGTTATTCCACGTCTCATCCTTACGTCTCACGTACCATAGCAACAGCTATGTCGAAGTTTTCCCCATTCCCTCCCGGGCGCCTCCCGCATTCCACGCTTGAAATAATTGATTAATATTGTAACAAAGTATTATAAAATCTAACAATATCGCAAATCGCGGAGAGTCTGCATATATTTCTGCGCGGTGTCACTGATTTCTCTGATAAAACGGATCATTTGCGCGATCCTTTCGGATTGTCAAAGGTTTTCGCACTCCAGGGAGACCGTGAGACGCTCCGGTCATGGAGGAGGCGCGTCTAACAACGCGGGGAAAAGAACCCCCTACACATTTTAGGAGAATTCAGGTGATTTACACAACTTCACCCTTTAGGAGGGGAAAACCCATGCCAAGATTTATTGCATCTGCGGCGCGAGTAGTGGCGCTCGCCATCACCGTCATGTTCGTTGCTGCCTGTTCCAAGACTGGGAGCGAGAAAAGCGAAGCGGCCAAGGCCCACAAGCCACCGACCGTGGCTGTGGCAAAAGCCTCTGTGGAAGACCTGTCGCGCGACCTGAGCCTGACCGCTGAGTTTAGGCCGTTTCAGGAGGTTGAGGTAATGGCCAAGGTATCGGGGTACGTCAAGGTTATCTATGTGGATATCGGGGACCGGGTGAAGAAGGGCCAGCTGCTGGCCGTATTGGAAATCCCTGAGATGGCGGACGACCTGGCGAGGGGCAAGGCAACCCTGAAAAGAAGCGAGGCCGAAGCGGTCCGGGCCAGGGACGAACTGCGCCGGGCGCAAGCGACACATGACATAGCAGACCTTTCCTTCACGCGGCTCTCGCAGGTTGCAGCCCAGAGACCAGGCCTGGTGGCCCAGCAAGAGATCGACGACGCGAGGAGCAAGGACTTGGTGGCGGAGGCCCAGGTTGCAGCGGCGAGATCGGGTCTCGACGCGGCCAACGAGCAGATCAGCGAGAGCCAGGCCGCACTGGGGAGGATTAAGACGATGTTCGACTACGCACGGGTGACCGCCCCCTTCGATGGCGTGGTGACCAAGCGTTACGCGGACACAGGCTCGATGATTCAGGCCGGCACTGCCTCCCAGACCCAGGCCATGCCCCTTGTACGTCTTTCCGAGAACAGCTTGCTCAGACTCATTGTCCCAGTTCCCGAGTCGGCTGTTCCCACCGTCCATATCGGCCAGCAGGTCGAGGTGCGCGTCCCGACCCTCAACCGCGCGTTTCCCGGCAAGGTTGTTCGTTTCGCCAGCAAACTTTCCGAAAGCACGCGCACCATGGATACCGAGATCGATGTGCCGAATCCGGGGCTGGTCCTGGTTCCGGGGATGTACGCGGATGTGCGGTTGAACCTAGAACGGCGCGACAAGGTGCTCGCCATCCCGGTGACCGCGGTCGATTTGGCCAACGGCGAAGCTTCCCAGCAACCCAAGGGGGGAGCGACCGGCCGCAGCGGCCAGGTGATGCTGGTGGCTACCGGCAACCGGATCGAGTCTCGGCGCGTTTCACTCGGGCTTGAGACAGCCAACAAGGTGGAAGTCCTTTCCGGGTTGAAGGAGGGGAACCTTGTCGTGATCGGCGGGCGCTCCAGCCTGCAGGCCGGCCAGGAAGTGCAGCCCAAGGTCACTACCATGGACGTAGCGCCTTAGTCTAACGGCCGCTAGGAGGATTAAACCGTGTCCCGTTTTGCAATCCGCAATCCGTATTTCATCGTCGTCGTCAGCCTCTTCATAATGGTGGTGGGGGTCACCAGCCTGAACCGGATGCCGGTCGACATGTTCCCCGCCATGAACATCCCGGTGGTAGTCGTGGCCACGTTCTACTCAGGAATGCCTCCTGAGCAGATCGAAACCGACATCACCAGCCGCTTCGAACGCTTCTTTACCCTGGGAAGCGGCATCGATCACATCGAATCTCGCTCCCTGCCGGGGGTGAGCGTGATCAAGGTCTACTTCCAGCCAGGCACCAATCCAGATTCAGCGGTCACCACCATCTCCAACCTGGCCATGGCGCAGCTGCGCCGGCTCCCGCCGGGGACGCTGCCGCCGGTGGTACTAAAGTTTGACGCTTCGAGCCTGCCGGTCTGCCTGGTGACCTTGAAGGGGGAAGGGCTGAATGAGACCAAACTGCGCGACCTTGCCCAGTTCCAGGTGCGCAACCAGATTGCCGGCGTCCCGGGCGCCAGCGTCCCCCAGCCGTTCGGCGGCCGCTACCGCCAGATCATGGTCTACACCGATCCTCACAAGCTGGAAGCGTACCAGATGAGTATCATGGACGTGGTGCGGACAGTCAACGAATCTAACCTGATACTTCCCACAGGCGACGTGCAGATCGGCCCCCTCGACTACAACATCTACACCAACAGCCAACTGGACACGGTCGAGCAGATCAACGAGCTGCCGATCAAAATGGTCGGCCAGTCCCCGGTCCGCGTGGCGGACATCGGCACTGCCAAGGATGCTCAGCAGATCCAGACCAACATCGTCCGGGTCGACGGCCAGCGTTCGGTCTACCTCCCGATAATGAAGCAGGGGGGGGACACCAACACCATCGCGGTTGTGGATGGGGTCAAGCATGCGGTGAAGCGCCTGTTTGACGTGCCGAAGGAGTTGATCAGCCGGGTGGTGTTCGACCAGTCGGTGTTCGTGAAGACCGCGATCGAGACGCTTTTGCATGAAGGGGCGATCGGCCTCTTTCTCACCTCGGTAATGATCCTGGTCTTCCTAGGCAGCATGCGTGCCACGGTGGCGGTCTTCTTCTCGATCCCGCTCTCCGCCCTGGCGACCTTCATTGCCCTCTCGCTGGGGGGGAGCTCCGTCAACAGCATGGTGCTGGGAGGGCTGGCACTCGCCTTTTCCCGGCTGATCGACAACTCGGTCGTCGTTCTGGAGAACATCTACCGCCACCTCGAACTGGGAGAGCCCCCCGAGGTAGCCGCCGAAAAGGGAGGGAGGGAAGTGGCGCTCCCGGTCCTGGCCGCCACCCTTACCACTGTCGTGGTGTTCTTTCCGGTCACCTTCCTCTATGGGGTGAGCAAGTTCCTCTTCTCCGCCCTGGCGCTGGCTGTGGTCCTTTCCCTGTTTGCCTCGTACATCGTTGCCATGACTGTGGTGCCGCTCTTTTGCGCACGCTTCATCAAGGCCCCCGCCCACCATGGCACGCCGGCTTCCGAAAAGCCCGTCGTAGTAGAACACCCAAAGGGGCGGGTCACCTTCGGTGAACGCTTCAATGTCTGGTTCAACAACCGCTTCGAATCCTTTCTAAAGCTCTACGACCGGGCGGTCGCCGTGACGCTGCGGCGGCCTGTCGCGACGCTGGCGTGGTTCGGTGTGATCTTCGCGCTCAGTATCGCCCTCTTCCCGCTCCTGGGGGTATCGTTCTTCCCGAGGACCGATGCCGGCCAGTTCGTCATCAACCTCAAGGCGCCGTCCGGCACGCGCCTCTCCGTGACGGAGGAGGAGATCGCCAAGGTTGAGAACCTGGTTCGACAGGTGGTCCACCCGGAAGACCTGGGGATGGTGGTCTCCAACATTGGCTCGACTCCCGACTTTTCTGCTATCTATACACCAAACTCCGCCATGCACACCGCGTTTGTCCAGGTGAGCCTGAAGGAAGAGCACAAGACCGGCAGCTACGAATACATGGACATGATGAAGCGGCGAATTGCCGCAGAGTTTCCGGAACTGACTGCCTACTTCCAGTCCGGCGGCCTGGTGGACGCCGTGCTGAACATGGGTATGCCGGCCCCGATCGACGTGCAGGTGGCGGGCTCCAACATGCAGGCCGCCTTTGGCACGGCCCAGAAGCTAGCCGCGCAAATCCGCACGATAAGCGGAGTGGCAGACGCTTACATACCGCAGGACCTGGATTATCCGGCGCTTAGGATGGACATCGACCGGACCCGCGCCAGCGAGCTTGGCCTGAACCAACATGAGGTGGTCGACAACGTCATCACTGCGCTCACCTCGAACGGCATGATCGCGCCTAGTTACTGGATCGACCCGAAGACCGGCAACGACTACATGCTGACGGTCCAGTATCCGGAAAACCAGATCACCTCTATGGCGGACTTGTCTGCGATCCCGCTCAAGGCTGCCGGCAGCGCCGAGCCGACCAGGCTGAACATGATCAGCAGCCTGCGCCGCATCAACTCTCCCACGGAAGTCGACCATTACCAGCTGCGCCGCACTATCGACATCTATGTCCGGCCGCAGCAAGAAGACCTGGGCAAGATCGCCAACGCCATCGACGGCATCATCGCCAAGACCAGGGTGCCCGAAGGATTGGCCGTCACCCTGCGCGGTAGTGTGCAGGGGATGAGGGACTCGTTCAGCAGCTTCGCCGCCGGCCTCTGCCTCGCGGTTGTCCTCCTCTACCTGATCCTGGTTGCCCAGTTCCGGTCATTCATCGACCCGTTCATCATCCTGGTCGCCGTACCGCCTGGGCTGGCTGGGGTCATCGTTACCCTTCTCTTGACTGGGACTACGCTCAATGTCATGTCGCTCATGGGGGTCGTTATGCTGGTGGGAATCGCGGTATCGAACAGTATCCTGATCGTCGAATTCACCCGCCATCTGCGGGAAGAGGAGGGGATGGGGGTTAAGGAGGCGGTAGCCGTTGCCTGCCGCGTCAGGCTCCGTCCGGTGCTTATGACGTCACTCGCTACCATCATCGGTCTTCTCCCGATGGCGCTCAAGCTTGGGGCGGGGAGCGAGGCGTACGCCCCTCTGGCTCGGGCGATCCTGGGTGGGTTGAGCGTGTCGGTCGTGCTTACGGTATTCCTGGTCCCCGCCGCATATCTGCTGGTGTACGGCAAGGAGCGAAAGGGATTGGGAATCGGAACGCTGTTGAAAAAATGGAGGAGTGCATGATCACGCGTTTACTTATCACCATGGGGGCCGTGCTCCTTGTCCTCGCAGGAACGCCTTTACACGCCCAGGAGAAACTGCAACTGACGCTGGCGGCGGCGGAAAAACTGGCGGTGAAAAACAATCCCCAGCTGGCTGCGGCAACGTTTGTCGCCGCAGCCTCCGCCCAGGTCCCGGCGGAATACCGGTCAGCCTATCTCCCCACCCTGTTCGCCAGCGCCACCGGGGTGGCCGCCGAAAACGGCACTCGTCTGGCTGCGGGAGGGTTGAACAATCCGATTGTTTACGACCGCTTTGCCGCCGGCCTCACCGTCAACCAGATGGTCACCGACTTTGGCCGGACCGGGAACCTGGTCGACATGGCAAAGCTTCGCACTGAGGCTCAGAACCAGGCAACCATACAGACCCGCGCCGATATCCTACTTGTGACCGGTCAGGCCTATTTCGGGGTGCTCCGGGCGCAGGCCGTTTTGCAGGTTGCCCGGCAGACCGTCGAGGCACGGCAGCTGGTGGCCGACCAGGTGGCCGCTCTGGCCAAGAGCAACCTGAAATCGGCGCTCGACGTAAGCTTCGCCAATGTTAATCTCGCTGATGCCAAGCTGCTCCTGGTCCAGTCGGAAAACGCCATGAAGGCTGTCCAGGCTCAGCTTGCCGCCGTGCTAGGACTGCCGGGCGGCACCTCGTTCGATCTCACCGAGGAGCAAATGCCGGCGCCGCTCCCCGACCAGCCGGATGACCTGGTGCAGCAGGCGCTCCAGAACCGCCCCGAACTGAAGGGGCTCCATCTTGAGCAGAGCGCGGCGGAAAAATTCACCAAAGCCGAGCACGCGCTCAACTTCCCGAACATCGGGATCGTAGGGGCTGCTGGATTCGTGCCGGCCGGCGAGCCGGAGGTGGGGAATCACTACGGCGCTATCGGCGTAAACATCAACATCCCGATTTTCAACGGCGGGCTCTTCAAGGCCCGCGAAACCGAGGCAGGGCTTCGGTCGCAGGCTGCCAGCCAGCAGGTCAACGACATGGAGTTTCAGGTCGTTCGCGACGTCCGCGTTGCCTACCTGAACGGAAAAACAGCCTACGACCGGGTGGCTCTTACCGAGCAGATGCTAACCCAGGCACAGTCCTCGCTCGATCTAGCCCAAAGCCGCTACACCCTTGGCCTCAGCTCCATAGTTGAACTGAGCCAGGCCCAGCTGAACCTGACCTCTGCGCAGATCGCCGCGGCAAGCGCGAAGTACGATTGGCAGGCTTATCGCCTCAATGTCGACTTCCAGATCGGCACGCTGAAATAGCTTATGGGTACTGCGAGCATGCTTCAACTGAAAGGGCGCAGCTTTTGCGTCCTTTCCAAATCATGTGTTACGATTACATGCCGCTTTGGTGGAACGATTGGGGCATCCCACTCCCATGTCAACAATCTATCGGTTGTTGGCCCGCCATGGGTGGCGCAAGGTGCAACCGGATACCAAACATCCAAAGAGCTATCCTGCCTTGCAGGACGAGTTTAAAAAAAACTCCCTGAAAAGGTGGATACCGCCTGCCTGAAAAGAAGAGCCAGTTGCCGGTGCGGCTGATGTTTCAAGATGAGGCCCGCTTTGGGAGAATGAGCGATCCCCGATCGTGCTGGGCTCCTGTCCCTCATCGCCCGATTGTCAACCTGGCCCTGATTCGGGAGTTCCGTTACGAGTATGCCGAAGTCAGTCCGTGGGATGGTTGTCTTGATCTCATGACAACCGAGAAAATGAACAAGGAAAACATGACCCGCTTTCTGGCCCAGGTCAGCGAGGCTCACAAGAGAGAGTTCATCGTCATGGTTCTCGATGGGGCATCATCCCACAAGTGCAAAGACCTGGTGATTCCTGAGAATGTGACACTGGTACTGCTGCCTTCATATTCGCCGGAACTGAATCCGGCAGAACAAATCTGGAACGTGTTACACCGGGACTATTTTGCTAACGAGGTCTTCGATTCACTTGATGCCGCAACCGCCCAAGCAGAATTCGGCTTAACAAAGATCGCAGCGAACACGTCAGCCGTTCGGCAACTAACCAATTGGCCGTGGATTAGTGCCACCTTGAAGACATAATGGAATTAGAAAGGCCATGATTCAATACGTCTTTCAGTTACCATCTTGTCCAGTAAGGTTGTGAATCTGCCCACTTCCATCTGGACACCCTCGTCTGCCCGGCCCCGTCGGCCCTCATGACATAAATCCCTTCAATACCGGTCCGTGTTGAACTGAAGGTTAAGAAGCGTCCATCCGGAGACCAGCGGGGGTGTTCGTTGCGCCCTACAGTAGTAAGAACTGTGTCGTCGCTGCCGTCGGGATTGATGGCGTAAATCTGGAAACCTCCTTTTTTTCTGTGGCAGTATGAAATACGGTCACCTTTAGGAGACCAGCTGGGGCTGACGTTGTAGTTGCCGTTGTAAGTGAGACGGTGCACGTTTTTGCCGTCCGCGTCCATGATGAAGATTTGCGGCCCACCCTCCCGGTCTGAAACAAATGCTATGTGTGAGCCGTCCGGAGACCAGGAGGGAGAGATATCAATGGCATCGCTTCTGGTTAGCCTTTTCAACAGTCGGCCGTCCTTGTCAATCAGATATATTTGCGCGGTACCGTCCTTGCTCATGGCAAGGGCTATCCGATTGCCGTCGGGTGCCCAGGCGCCGCCGATATTTAGGCCTCGGCGCGAAGATATGCGGGCCTCTGTGCCGGTGTAAAGCTCCTTCCGGTATAGGTCTGGATTGCCCGCATGGTATGAAGTGTAGACAATTTCCTTGCCTGATGAGGAAAAGGTAGGGTTGAGGTTGATGGAACGATTGCGGGTAAGCCTTTGCACGTTGACGCCGTCGTAATCCATCAGATAGATTTCCTTGTTGCCGGTCGCGACTGAGACAAAGACGATTTTGCTGGCGAAGGGGCCCTTTTCACCGGTGATCGCGCGCATTATCTCATCGGAGAAGAGATGCGCCATGCGCCGCAGCTCTTTTTGATCGCCGACATACCGCTTTGCCGTAAGCTCGGCTTCCCTGGCAAGATCGTAAAGTCGGCACTCGATAGTCAGGGTGTTGCCGTTAATGGTGTACCCGCTCTTAAGGAGGAGATCGATACCGGTCGCCTTCCAGGGAGTAAAATCGAAGCTGCCGGGAGTTATCCCTTCATTTTCCGAAGCTTCCTGGGGAACCTGAACGCTGAAAGGTCCTGCAAGTGTCAAGTCGAAGCGGAAGACTTCGGCAAGCTCGTTTGCAATGGACGTATTGCTACTCCCTGCCATAGCGACCGGAGGGGCGATCGCCACCTGCAGTGTACGGTTGCCGGGAGCGGTAACATTCAGATACCCCTGCTGGGCAAACAGGGGGAAAGGAGTCAATGACAGTATTAACGTGAACAGAAGTATATTTTTCAATTTTCACATCCTAATCAACTGAATAATGAATTAATATTTAAGCAAGCCTTGATACTTTCCCTGTAAAAATTAACGTTTCAACTATTTGAAATCGATTGCTAACTCTCTCCCGCTTTTCTTACTTCAGAAAAGGTAGTGGCGTTGAGTAAGAATTGGGAGGAAGGATCGGATATTCGATCTTCGGCTGTTTGCCGGTAAGAGTATGGAGAAAAAAAGTGATTGCCTCAGCATCATCTTTTTCTAAATGGATGCCTAGTTGGGCAGCTCCCATAATCGTTACTGCATCCTGCAACTTCCAGACTTTACCTGAATGGAAGTAGGGGGGAGTCAGCGCCACGTTGCGCAGCGCCGGCGCCTTGAATACATACTGGTCTTTGGCCGTATTGGTTACTTTGAATCGTCCTAGGTCCTCAGGCGGCAGGATTGTCGATTCGGGCTTTTCAACTACGCCGAAAGGATAATAGCCGTTACCTCCCAGGTTGATCCCGTTATGGCAACTTGCGCACCCTTTGCTCATAAATAACTCCAACCCGGTCATTTCCAAAGGGTTGAGTGCCTTCCGGTTCCCTTTCAAAAACCGGTCGAAGCGAGAATCAGGTGTCAAGAGAGTTGCCTCAAAAGCTTCGATTGCCGTTGCCATATTGTTAAATGTGACCGGATCGTTTTCTCCCGGGAAGGCTTTCTTGAAGAGTTTCACATATTCGGGGATGCTCTTCAGCGTCTCCACTACATGGACAGGGGTGTTGTTCATCTCCACTGAGGCCTGGACCGGTCCCTTTGCCTGCTCGGCCAGGTCCTCGGCGCGTCCGTCCCAGAATTGGGTTGTGTTAAACACCGCATTGAAAACGGTCGGGGCATTCCTCGATCCTTTCTGCCAGCCGTGGCCGATTGACGTTTCTTCCAGGTCAGCTCCCCCTAGCCCGATATTATGGCAGCTATTGCAACTTAACACAAAGGAAGACGAAAGACGTGGTTCGAAGTAAAGCATTTTGCCGAGCCGGATTTTATCCTTGATGGCCGGTACGTTTTTTTCCAGCAACGGCTTGTGGGGAATCGGTTTGAAAAGTTTACGGGCTTTTTGCATGGTGTTTTCTGCACTTCCAGCAACATTGGCAATAAAGAGGAAGATGAGAGTCAGGAATAGTTTTCGCACCATAAGATACCTCCGAAAAGGTTATGGGAACAAGCCTAATACTAAATAATACCTTCAATTGGAAGAGATGCAATCTTAGATTTCCGCATATTTTACATGCATTCAACTTTTCAACTTGCCTGCGATTTTTTATTAATTCCAAGGAGTTATTGTCAGATGTATTTGAGGGATGAAGGTGAATTTGGTCATGAACTTTATAGGACTGGGGCAAGTCGCAAGCCATTCCTTTTCTGAGAATTTGTACGTACCATTTCGCGCTGGCTCATGGATTTGAATTTAAGGGCGGACGCAGAAAGTCAGCTTAAAAAGCTAAGGCTGTTTCTCGCTTCCGACCTAGTTTTACATGGCACCAAACTCAATAGTTACCTTGACATAGGCAAGATATCACTAAATGACGCTGGGAGAGGAACACATCAAACTAACCGAAGACTATATCGAGGAAACAAACTAAAAGGCCAGAGCGGAGTAAAAATCAGGCCGTTACGGCAGAACGAAACGACCCAGCCATGGCCATTCTCTCACTGCTTGTATTATGGCAAGCTCTGGTAATATCTTTTTTTGTGAACTTGTTTGCTATCATATTTACCTGAATGCCTGATATACGGTGTCAGGCATGCCGCGCAACAAAAACCAATGCTTGAAGGTGAAATGATATGAAAGAGAGATCAATGAAAATTTTGGCATCTTCATTATCAGCCTGATGCTGGCATTGTTGCCGCTCAGTGAATTGGCGGAGGCAGAGGAGGCAAAATCGATACCGCCACCGATCAGCCAACCCCGGTGACTGAGGGTGCTCTTGCGGTCCAACTGGCGGCTGCGCTCGGTATAAATTCAATTACTGATGAAGTTGCTGTCGAGAGCAACCTTGGTGACCTCGGTATCTCACCGCGCAACGGCTGGATAGCCGTCTATCCGGCGACTCCGGACATCATTAAAGAGATGCAACAATCGGTTGCGGCTGTCACAACTGCCGGGATGTTATCGATCAGTCGAAATGAAGCGCTTAAGCGTTTTAGTGAGCCTTGAAAACCCCCTATGGGCGTGGATTAAGTGCCGTTTACTGATACTATCGCTGGCTTTGATCTGACGGTTCGGTCTTATGCGAACGGCGAGTCCGCCATGGACAACCCGGTGAATTGTCCAACTTATCTGAATCCGGGGATGATCATGAGCATGTACAGCAATGAAGGGCCGCCGATCGTTACGTATTATTGCCCGCCTCCGGATTATTACGACCTCTACGACTGGGTGCTCTATCCGTTCTGGTGGACCAACTTCTGGTGCCCCGGCTTCTTCATCACGGCTGAATTTTATCGGCACGTGTGCATCCACAATCACTGGGTCCTTTTCACCAACCACTTCAACGACATCAATCGACACCATGTTTTCCGGATCGATCCGGTGGATAAATCCCATGGCAGAACCTTTGCGGGAATAGGGGCCAAACCTGCAAGTGGCTTCATCTCCACTGGTGTGCAGCACAGCTCGCAGAGTATTTTTACTCATCGCTAGGAGGTAATATCCCAGCATGGCATGATGGTGGCATGCATGGCGGCGTTGGCGGCGTGAGATGGTAACCGGAGAGCGGAACAATCTGGGGGATGGGCTTCTATGCCGTGGCCTTTACTGACGCTCGCTCCTCTGTGTTCATGCCGGGCAACCATCGACAGAATGTTTCTCGCAGATCGCCGTTCAAGACCTGTACGCGGGTTTGTAGCAGCAGATATGCGCCGTGCTGGTTCAGTGCATTTTTGTTAATCTTAAGTTCTCTTCCGATGTAACGGTATGATCAGCCCTCCACAATGAGGTGTATGATCTTGGGGGCAAGACTATTCTCCGGTCAGCCCGGTAAGGACTATCTTTACTGCCAGGTATCCCCTTCTCCCACCCAAAAAAACCACCCAGCCCTTTGATGCGGGGAGCGGGGGTACTGGTTGATGCGCCTGTTTTCGGCGCCAGCTTGGCTGCTGCTCATGCTATTTCTTGTGGCATTCACTGCATTTCGTCGGTCCCCTCTTCTTCTCCTCGTGACACCCCTTACAGGTCTTGTGCGCCCAGTCCTTGCCGAGAGCGGCAATCTTCCCACCCTGATCGGTCTCGTGACAGGTGGTGCAGGCCATCATATCTTTGTGCTTTTTGTGGGGGAAGGTGACATTTCCGTTTTTGGCCGATAGGACGACAACGGTGTCATCCATGGCTCCGGCAAAGCCGGCACAGAAAATGGTCAGGGCCATAGCTGCGATAATGCGTTTCATGCGTGTATCTCCTTTTTCTTGGGGTGATGTTCTGCTCAAGTGAAGATGATACCCGCTTATGCTAATATTGCAAGGTGGCGGGAGAGAAAATAGCTTTTTTTATTCCATAAACATCTTGAATGACTGTTCCGATGGGCACAAACTGGACGAGCCGATTCATTAGACGTTGACCAGCATAACCAAACGCTAGAGCAAACAGTATGTTACAGATGTATCGGACAAAGCTCGGTGCCTGTATTGTGTGAATGTTGGAATCCAATTCGCATCATTTCAATTAAAATTTAAACCGCTATACCTAGCTAATTACATAAGCTATTCCAGTCCACAGCATAGTACAACGCACGAATCGTTGCCATAGTCCTACTCGCGTGAACAAGGCACGGCCCCCATGGTGATAAGTAAACGCGTGATCATGCACTCCTCCATTTTTTCAACAGCGTTCCGATTCCCAATCCCTTTCGCTCCTTGCCGTACACCAGCAGATATGCGGCGGGGACCAGGAATACCGTAAGCACGACCGACACGCTCAACCCACCCAGGATCGCCCGAGCCAGAGGGGCGTACGCCTCGCTCCCCGCCCCAAGCTTGAGCGCCATCGGGAGAAGACCGATGATGGTAGCGAGTGACGTCATAAGCACCGGACGGAGCCTGACGCGGCAGGCAAGAGCCACTGCCTCCTTAACCCCCATCCCTTCCTCCTCCCGCAGTTTGCGGGTGAACTCTACGATCAGGATACTGTTCGATACCGCTATCCCCACCAGCATAACGACCCCCATAAGCGACATGACATTGAGCGTAGTCCCGGTCAGTAGAAGGGTGACGATCACTCCCGCCAGCCCAGGCGGTACAGCGACCAGGATGATGAACGGGTCGATGAAAGACCGGAACTGGGCTACCAGGATCAGGTAGAGGAGTACAACCGACAGGAAGAGTCCTGCGGCGAAGCTGCTGAACGAGTCCCTCATCCCCTGCACACTACCGCGCAGGGTGACGGTCAATCCTTCAGGCACCCTGGTCTTCGCGATGATGCCGTCGATGGTGCTGGCGATCTTGCCCAGGTCTTCTTGCTGCGGCCGGACGTAGATGTCGATAGTGCGGCGCAGCTGGTAATGGTCGACTTCCGTGGGAGAGTTGATGCGGTGCAGGCTGCTGATCATGTTCAGCCTGGTCGGCTCGGCGCTGCCGGCAGCCTTGAGCGGGATCGCAGACAAGTCCGCCATAGAGGTGATCTGGTTTTCCGGATACTGAACCGTCAGCATGTAATCATTGCCGGTATTAGGGTCTATCCAGTAGCTAGGCGCGATCATGCCGTTCGAGGTGAGCGCGGTTATGACGTTGTCGACCACTTCCTGCTGGTCTAGGCCGAGCTCGCTGGCACGGGTCCGGTCGATGTCCATCCTAAGCGCCGGATAGTCCAGGTCCTGCGGTATGTAAGCGTCCGCCACTCCGCTTATCGTGCGGATTTGCGCGGCTAGCTTCTGGGCTGTGTCAAAGCTGGCCTGCATGTTGGAGCCCGCCACCTGCACGTCGATCGGGGCCGGCATACCCATGTTCAGCACGGCGTCCACCAGGCCGCCGGACTGGAAGTAGGCAGTCAGTTCCGGAAGCTCGGCGGCAATTCGCCGCTTCACACGGTCCATGTATTCGTAGCTGCCCATCTTTTGGACTTCCTTCAGGCTCACCTGGACAAACGCGGTGTGCATGGCGGAATTTGGGGTATAGATTGAAGAAAAACCGGGAGTCGTGCCGATGTTGGAAACCACCATCCCCAGGTCTTCCGGGAGGACCACCCGGCGGACCAGGTTTTCCACCTTGGCGACCTCCTTTTCCGTCACGGAGAGGCGCGTGCCGGAGGGCGCCTTGAGGTTGATGACGAACTGGCCGGCATCGGTCCTCGGAAAGAACGATACTCCCATGAGCGGGTAGAGGGCGATGCTTAGCGCGAAGATCACGCCGAACCACGCCAGCGTCGCGACCGGCCGCCGCAGCGTCACGGCAACAGCCCGGTCGTAGAGCTTGAGAAGTGATTCGAAATGGTTATTGAACCATACATTGAAGCATTTGCAGAAGGTGACCAGCCCCTTTGGGTGTTCTACTACGACGGGCTTTTCGGAAGCCGGCGTGCCATGGTGGGCGGGGGCCTTGATGAAGCGTGCGCAAAAGAGCGGTACGACAGTCATGGCAACGATGTACGAGGCAAACAGGGAAAGGACCACAGCCAGCGCCAGGGCGGAGAAGAGGAACTTGCTCACCCCATAGAGGAAGGTGACCGGAAAGAACACCACGACAGTGGTAAGGGTGGCGGCCAGGACCGGGAGCGCCACTTCCCTCCCTCCCTTTTCGGCGGCTACCTCGGGGGGCTCTCCCAGTTCGAGGTGGCGGTAGATGTTCTCCAGAACGACGACCGAGTTGTCGATCAGCCGGGAAAAGGCGAGTGCCAGCCCTCCCAGCACCATGCTGTTGACGGAGCTCCCCCCCAGCGAGAGGGCAATGAAGGTCGCCAGGGCGGAGAGCGGGATCGAGAAGAAGACCGCCACCGTGGCACGCATGCTGCCTAGGAAGACCAGGATCATTACCGAGGTGAGAAAGAGGCCGATCGCCCCTTCATGCAAAAGCGTCTCGATCGCGGTCTTCACGAACACCGACTGGTCGAACACCACCCGGCTGATCAACTCCTTCGGCACGTCAAACAGGCGCTTCACCGCATGCTTGACCCCATCCACAACCGCGATGGTGTTGGTGTCCCCCCCCTGCTTCATTATCGGGAGGTAGACCGAACGCTGGCCGTCGACCCGGACGATGTTGGTCAGGATCTGCTGGGCGTCCTTGGCAATGCCGATGTCTGACACGAATACCGGGGACTGGCCGACCATTTTGATCGGCAGCTCGTTGATCTGCTCGACCGTGTCCAGTTGGCTGTTGGTGTAGATGTAGTAGTCGAGGGGGCCTATCTGCGCGTCGCCTGAGGGAAGAATAAGGTTAGACCTGTTGACTGTCCGCACCACGTCCATGATACTCATCTGGTACGCTTCCAGCTTGTGAGGATCGGTGTAGACCATGATCTGGCGGTAGCCGCCGCCGAACGGCATGGGGACGCTGGCGCCCGGGACGCCGGCAATCTGGTTGCGCACCTGGAACTGGGCAAGGTCGCGCAGTTTGGTCTCATCCAGCCCCTCTCCCTTCAAGGTCACCAGGCAGACCGGTAGGCTCGAAGCGTCAAACTTTAGCACCACCGGCGGCAGCGTCCCCGGCGGGAGCCGGCGCAGCTGCGCCATGGCCAGGTTGGAGATGGTGGTGACCGCCGAATCTGGATTGGTGTCTGGCTGGAAGTAGACCTTGATCACGCTCACCCCCGGCAGGGAGCGAGATTCGATGTGATCGATGCCGCTTCCCAGGGTAAAGAAGCGCTCGAAGCGGCTGGTGATGTCAGCTTCGATCTGCTCGGGTGGCATCCCTGAATAGAACGTGGCCACGACTACCACCGGGATGTTCATGGCGGGGAACATGTCGACCGGCATCCGGTTCAGGCTGGTGACCCCCACCACCATGATTAGCAGGCTGACGACAATGATGAAATACGGACTGCGGATTGCAAAACTGGACATGTTTTAATCCTCCTAGCGGCCGTTAGACTAAGGCGCTACGTCCATGGTAGTGACCTTGGGCTGCACTTCCTGGCAAGCCTGCAGGCTGGAGCGCCCGCCGATCACGACGAGGTCCCCCTCCTTCAACCCTGAAAGGACTTCCAACTGATGGGGTTACCCCTATAACATTACAGTTGAAAAACTACGACTTGACATGGCGGCAATGGGGCAAGCAGAGACCAAGGTTGGATATCCCTGTAATGAGTTGACATAACTCTCATAATATTATACCGACAGTTGGGTCAGATGGAAGCCTGCGTCACGACTGGGAAAAACTATAGGTAGGCAAGCGAAAAAAGTAGGTAATGCCAAGTAGCTGAATGGATAGATAGAATCTATTTGCACTCGGCAGTTCGAAGGATACTTGTAACGAACTGCAACCGTCGGAAATGCCGGTTAATAGAAACTGTACCAGATGACAACCCGCCTCGGGAGAGAGCGAGTCAATCCGGGGGGCGGAGTTAACGACATATTTTTTGACAGTCAGTTACTTCAAAATAAATGTTCGATATTATTAAAGGCAAATGGCTTTGACTGTGTTCTAGTAAATTGAGTCTATGATGTCAAACAAGCCCAGCCCACGGATGGAATCGCTCTCCAATGTGGTGCAGGTATATTCCTGAATTTGGATCGTTCATCAAGAAAAAAGCCAAAATATCCTGGTCTGTGAACGAGGGTGCATGGCGGTTTTGGTTTCTATTTGCATTCAACAAAGTTGCCGGGTTTTCGTGAGGTCGTAAAGCCCAGCACTGAGGGCAGGGGTAGGTCTCACGGGGTGAATTTCTTTACTACCAGGGGTTTCCCACTTTTATCTTTTGTGAACGTCTCAGAAGACTGAAAATTAAAACAGATACACTATGACAGCATGTTATTGTTGGAAAAATTCCAAGTGACTACATTTGTGCATTTACATCAATCTGCGATATTGATCTTGAACAGATGATCAATCGATTGGTGGCGTTGAAATAGTTCAATTCTGATAAGGCGAAATAATTGGGTATTTTATTCAAAATCTTATCTGTGGTTGTGCTTCTGGAGGAAACGAAAAGGTTCGCACTGAGACAATAGATTCCATTGGTACAAAAGTAACTAAGGGTGTTACAAAGAAAGATCAAATAAAGGCACTGTATGGGGAGCCCAATAGTGTTAGTCTATCCGACGCAGGTGGCGAAGTGTGGAAATATGTGTATGTACATTCAACTGGTAAAACCACCAATTACATCCCCCTCGTGCATTGGGTTGCACACGGGAGAAATATCAAAAAGAATGAAGTCGTATTTTTATTCGACAAGAATAATGTTATGCAAAACTATACTGTCCATGCATCGCAGAGTGAGGTTAATCGAGAGGGAAGTGATGTCGGAGAAAAATAATCATCTCGACGTTTGGGCAGAAATTCCTGGTGAGTAAGCTTAAATGTGCTCAACGGGTCAGGTTAATCAAAAAGCCATTATAAATTGGACAGAACGAGCATAAAAATCTACCTGATTCCTGCTAAGACCTGGCGTATTTGCTGGCGCCATACCAGTCGACCAGTACGGCAGGTTCATTCCCCACTACCCAAGCGTCGTGGTCGGCAGGGAGGCTCGAAACATCGCCGGGGCCCAGGTCAAATTCGGTACCATCGGCCATCACAACATGCAGCCGGCCCGAGACCAGATATTGGAAATGAGGTGCCGTGCACCACTCGGTGCCCGCAATCGGCTTCACATCCTGTGACCAGCGCCAGCCAGGCTCCAGGATAAGACGGCCCACCGTTCCACCCGAGATGTAGACCAATTCCACCTTGCCGTGGTTGAAGGTTCGGACTTCGTCGGGGGTTGCGAATTTTTTGAATTCCGCTTTGGTTGCCATGATGGTTTCCACCTTTCGTGCATTCGACTCCTATAATTATTATTTTACACCGGATCACGCCATTTGCATCCCATTTTCTCGTCACCTCCAAGTTGATATGCTATTCCTGGCCGCCGTTGCCGGTGCCTTGGGTTGACTATTGTTCCAGCTTTTATGCCGAGTAGCCGGGGACGGTTGCCCGTCCCCAGCCCTCTTATAACTGTGCATGCAAGTTTCCCCGCACACTGCTCAAGCCTTCCTAAGGCCATTACGACCCGGTAACTCGACTCATCTACGTCGAGTTGCCTTCGCAATACGCATCTGCATCGTTTCACCTGTTGCTCGATGACGCACCAATTGATGGCGCCTCAGTTCACAACCTTAGAGGATGCACCAATCAACGGTATGACCGCTGTTGTAATTTGCCTTTCCTCATCATAACGGTTCCGCATACTCACTTGCGATGGAAGACCAGTCGGACGTCTGCTCACATCGAACCGGGTGATGTTTCAACCCGTATTCGGACCATTACAGCCCGACATTCGCTTCTTCCTGCATCCCAAGCTCGCACCGCCATAGGCACCTGCTGTCCCCGAAGGGGGCAGTAAGAAGTTCCCACGTTCCGCCTGTGAAGTGTGCAGGGTGCCTGCTATTGACCGGAAGGCAGGTGGGTCACGAGAACGCAGCCTATAAACGTTCTTCCCGCCTTCATTGCCCTTTTGGTCAATATGTGGTCAGCCACATATTGACCATTATGTGGCGTAATAAAATATGTGGCGTCCGGCCTCCAGATTTAGGTGGTTCGACGCCGGACGCCGTTTGGACGCCACATAATATTTCGGCTACAGCCCGCATCTAAACTCCATCAGATCGGGTTGATGTCATCTTGGTACCTCCTGTGCTCGGTGAGCAAATGTCCAAGGCACGCGCTTTGGTCTCCAGGCCGGTCTGCACATAGATGTTGGTCATGTTGTGCAAGACATGACTCGGAGGCACATTATCGGACCAAATATTATGTGGCGCAAACTCTTTGAAGAACGGCTGCCCAAGGCAATCTTACAATTAGACGCCACATATTTTATTGCGCCACATAATGGTCAAGCGTGAGAGCCACTTCCGCTTGTCGTGTGTAACGGTCTTTATCGCAGATTCAGATTCCTTTACCATAGAAGCTATCTATCACTCATCCGGTATGTGGCTACCAGAAGGGTACGCCTCTCGCGATTGGTACCCCGCACCTTGCGGTGCTTCGTTTCATTGTCAGGACCGCTCTTTATTCAGGTCCCTCGATTCACCCGGTGACACGGGTGGTCCCCGCCACTCAGTCATGTGGGGACAACTTCTAAAGGCGACATCGTGTGCAAATAGGCATCACACTAAACCTGTAACATGCAGTAAAATATGGGATTAGCACGGGCTAAATTCCCGTCATACCCCCTATAAATACTCCCAAAACATTTGGTTCTTCCTTTCTTCAATTCAATAAAAAATTCTTCTGGTTATCCCCTTGGCTGTGCCATAACCAGCGCTTGGCTTTGGTAAGTCAGTCCCTGCCGAGACCCTCATTGGTGGCTGAAAGTATATGCCAACAAGATATCTTACTTTCTTATAATAGGGGTCTGGGGAGCCAATGGACAGTAATGCAAAGCTCAACATATTTCTTTCATCGCTCCCCAGACCCCAAGTTGAAAAAATCGTCCCTATTGTCCGGACCGGCCCTGGAAGATGTTGAGGACCGGCTTTTCATTATGAGTGCGAAGGGATGCGGATCTCGCAATGATCTCACAAGATGCCGATTCACCTGACACCTTCGATGAACTCGACAAGTGCCTTGACCTCCTCATCCGTCAGTCCTGGAAAAGTAGGCATAAACGGCTGGAATCCTTCCACGATTTTTGCCGCGGGTTGGTTGATTGACTCCCGCAGATAGGCTTCATCGGCAGTCACGGTGAGCCGCTTGCCATTCTGCAGCACGATGACCCGGCTGTTGTATAGCCCCTTGAAGGTGGGACCGACACTACGGGTTCCGTCTAGAGAGTGACAGCCGAGACACCCTTTCTCCTTGGCTAGCTTAGCACCGTCTGGTTTCGGAGTCTTTGCCTCGCCGGAGCGGAGGAAGCCGATGATTGCCGAGATATCGCTATCCTTGAGGACCCCGGCAAAAGAAGGCATCACCGGCTGGAATCCCTTTACTACGTCGGCGTTGGGTTCCAGGATCGACCGGCGCAGATACGCCTCGTCCACGGTGGTGGTCCGTTCTTTGCCTCCAGTCAGTACGGTAACGGGTCGGCCCCAGATCCCCTTGAACGTCGGTCCCACTTTCGGGGTCCCGTCCAAGGAGTGGCAATCCAGGCAGCCGTGCTTCTCCAGAAGCTCCTTGCCTGCATTCTCCGCGCCTCCACCCTGCTGAAGCCATACCGCGAACTCCGCCGGAGGAAGGGCCTCGACGGTGGTGATCATCCCCGAGTGGCCAATGCCGCAGTAGACGGAGCAGAACAGATCATAGGAGCCGGGCTTGGATGCCACAAACCAGATGAAGTTCTTCATCCCCGGCACCACATCGCGTTTGACACGAAAGGCTGGGATATAGAAGCCGTGCAGTACATCGCGGGAGACTAGGTTCACCAGCACCGGCTTACCGACGGGGACGTAAAGCCTGGCGCTAGTCTTGCCGTTTGCGTAGGTGAAACTCCATGACCACTGGCGAGCCGTTACCGTCACCGGCAGCGCATCCTTGGGAACGCTACGCAGAGAAAGGTAGCCCGACCAGCCGTAATAGAACATGGCCAGCACCAGGACGGAGGGAAACATAGTCCAGACGATTTCGAGCCAGATATTGCCGGCCGACTGGGAAGTCGGCTCGGGTGAGCGGGAGCGGTGGTAGCGAATAACGAACGCCACCATGGTCGCCGTTATTCCGAGCAGCAGTATGAGGCACGCCCCAATGATGAACTTGAAGACCGGATCGACCGCCTGGGTAGTGGTGATGAGCGAAGGGTTCACGGTTCTCCTAGCGGTACAGGACGTCAAAAAAGGTTAAGCCGATGAAGATGGCTAGGACAGCAAGGGCAAAAAAGAGCAGCCAGCGCAGGAGACGGCCCTCGTACTTCATGTGCATGAAAAAGGCGATAACCAGCCCCCCCTTAGTAACCGCGATGGCGAGGGAGCCCCAGACATGGCCGATCCCCACGTTGTGGCGGGCAACCCATACGGTCAGGGCGGTCAGGGCCAGAAGCCCTAGCCAAACCGTTGTCAGCTTTCCATAGCTGACGATGTGCTGTTCGGTATTGCCACCCGTCATGATCTCCTCCTACAGGATCAGATAGTAGAGCGGAAAAATGAAAATCCAGATCAGGTCCACCAGGTGCCAGTAAAGGGCGCTGTTCTCCAGCAGCACGTAATTGCCGGCATGTATGGTTCCCCGTTGAACGCGGACCGCCACCAGGGTCAGGAACGTGCCGCCTATCAGCACGTGCAGGCCATGGAGGCCGACGGTGAGGTAGTAGAGGCTGTAGAATACCGACTCTCCAGGCGGACCCACGACCAGCCGGGGGGAGCCGGGAAAGATGCCGTTGCCGATCTCGGCTCTCCACTCTAAGTATTTGTTGAAAAGGAAAACGGCGGAGCAAAGGATAGTCCCCCCCAGCAGCCCGATTGCCTTGCGGCGCTCGTCCCGCTGGATGGCGGTCACCGCCATGGCCGCCAGCAGGCTGCTGGTGATGAGGATCACCGTGTTTAGCGTGCCGAAGCCCAGGTGCATCTCCCTCCCTGCGGCACCAAACTCATGGGGATAGCGGTTAAGATAGGCACCGTATAGGAGAAAGAGCCCGCTGAAGAGGAGCAACTCGGTAAAAAGGAAGAGCCACATGCCGAGCTTGGCACCGGCATCATCCTTGTGCAACGGCCCGTTCATGGGATACCCGCTCCCTTAAAATCGTATGGGCCATGGGTCACGACCGGTTCCTCTTCGAAATTTTCTGTCGGCGGAGGTGTTGGAACTGTCCATTCAAGGGTGGCTGCTCCCCAAGGATTCCTGCCAATCGACTCCCCTTTGAAGAGGCCCCGGAACAGGTTCACCAGCAACAGCGCCAGGCCACTCACCAGAATCCAGCTGCCGATGGTAGAGACCAGGTTGAGGGGGGCGAACTCGGGTAGGTAGTCGTAGTAGCGGCGGGGCATACCTTTCATCCCCAGCACCATCATGGTGAAATAGGTGATATTGAAGCCAACGAACATCAGCGCCCAGGCGACGATGGCCGGCTTCTCCGCGTAGCGGCGGCCGTAGAACTTGGGAAGCCAGTAGTGCATGGCGCCGAAGAAGGCGAAGACGGCGCCGCCGAAGATGACATAGTGAAAGTGGCCGACCACGAACATCGTGTCATGAACATGGATGTCGGTGGCGGCCGCGCCGAGGATCAGCCCGCTCAGCCCGCCGATGGAAAAGAGGATAATGAAGGAGAGGGAGAAGAGCATGGGAGCATCCAGGGAGATAGACCCACGGTAGAGGGTCGAAACCCAGTTGAAGACCTTTACGGCCGACGGGATGGCCACCACGAAGGTGAGAAAGGAGAAGACAAGTATGGCTGTGTCACTCATCCCGCTGGTGTACATGTGATGCCCCCAGACCAGGGAACCGGCGCCGGCTATGGCAAGGCTGGAAAAGGCGATCATCTTGTAGCCGAAGATCGGTTTGCGGGAGAAGACCGGAATGATCTCGGAAATTATTCCCATGCCTGGCAGGATCATTATATATACTGCGGGGTGGGAATAAATCCAGAAGAGGTGCTGGTACATGATTGGGTCACCGCCCCGTGCCGGATCGAAAAGCCCTGTGCCGAGGAACCGTTCAGCGATGATCAGCGCCAGTGTGATGCCGAGGATCGGGGTTGCCAGGATCTGTACCCAGGCGGTTGCGTAAATGGACCAGACAAAGAGCGGTAGCCGACCCCAGGTCATCCCCTCGGCCCGCAGGCGATGGATGGTGGTGACGAAGTTGAGTCCGGTCAGGATCGATGAGAAACCGACGGTAAAGACTCCGAAGACCGCCAGTGAGACGTTGGTGCCGGTGCGCTCACTGAATGGGACATAGAAGGTCCAGCCGGTGTCAGGAGGGCCACCACCGGTAAAGAGCGAGGTTATGATGATCCCAGCCCCGAAGATGAGGAGCCACCAGGAGAAGAGGTTCAGGCGGGGGAAAGCCACGTCTCTGGCGCCGATCTGTAGCGGCATGATAAGGTTGCCGAAGGCGCCGGGAAAGCCGGGGATGATGAATAGAAAGATCATCAGCACGCCGTGGACCGTGAATACGGCATTGTAGGTCTGGGGCCCCATGATAGTCCGCCCCGGCGCCATCAGCTCTATTCGGAGCAGAACTCCCAGCACCACGGCTATCAGAAAAAAGAAGAAAACCGTATAGAAATAGAGGAGTCCGATCCGCTTGTGGTCGGTGGAGAAGATCCAGGCGGTGATGCCAGTCCTACCGGTATCGTTCCAGAAACTGCTGGCAGTTGTCGTGGTCAGGTCGGGTAAAGTCATGATTTCCTGGATGGGCGTAGTCGATGTTTATCCCCCGTAAGGAGAAGGAAGGCGAGAAAGGCACCCATGGCGACTATAACAACCGTGGCGCTGACACGTAAAAGATTGAATACATAAGTCTTCCCCTTGGGATCGAAGCTGAAGCAGTAGCCGATAACTTTTCTGATAGATGCCCCAACCTTGCCGTCCCGTGCCTCAAGCAGGGCCAGGGTCACGTCTTTGGGGAGGAATGAAGTTCCATAAAGGTAACGGACGATTGTACCGTCCCGGGCAACAACGAAGCTCGCCACAGGGTGAATGAACTCTTTTCCCCTCCGCTGGAAATGGTAGCCGGCGGCATCGGTAAGCCGGAGTATGCTCGGCGCATCGCCGGTGAGGAAACGCCAGCCATCCTCCGGGAAGGATGCGTTCATCGACGTGAGATACATCCGTTTATACCTGTTTGCAAGCGCCGGAGTTTCCGTCTCGTCGAAACTTAAGGAGATGACCCGATATTCCTCACCAGGCTTCCGCTTCACCGACGGCAGGGCGCTCGCCAACCCACCCTGGAGAAAATTGCATTCATTCGTACAACTATAATAAACCGGGAGGATGATAGTCGGGACGGTGATCAACTCGCTCAGACGGACCGGCTTGCCGGTTTCGTCGCGAAAAGTTACATCAAGGGGGATTTTACCCCCCAGATGCTCCTCCACGCCGGCATTAGCCCCACCACCCTGTTCTAACTGCGGGTGTTCATGGGCCAGAGCTATACCGTCCGCGGGGCCCAGGCAAGGTTGGAGGAGTAACGACACGACAAGCGCCGTCAGGAAAAGGCGCAATAGGCGCGACTGTGCTGGTATCATCGCTGAAAAACCCTCCCATCCTAGTCCATGCATACGGTGTCCGCTCTTTTAAAAGAAGCTGATGATTAACACATCATGTGGCCGATGTAAGTTTCCCACTTGGAAACTCTTCTCTTTACGAATGCGGCATGAAATAACCTTCACCCCATTTCGCTACCTGGCCCTCATGTATTGAGAAAAACAATGCATTGCATGCCCCCGGCCGGGGCATCGGGGTTCCGGTTGCATCTTACCGGTATGGTCTGCAAGTACACCCTCCCCAACTGTATTTTCGGAAGCTTGTGACATTAAGAATTCAATCACGAATGTGATTTTTCAAGAGCATTCACCAACCTGTGTTTTTTACCACCATTCACACAGGTGGCTCTCTAAAATGGTTCGTCAACGTATCATATTAATCCTCTGTAATCAACGTGAACTATTACCAGCATTACGAATTAAAGATTATGTGGTGCCAGCGCAGCAGAGCCACCGCATAAACTGGTGTTGAACTAGACCGAATGACCACCTCTGTCTGGAAATTTATCCAGACTTAGGGTTTTGTTCTAGTGGATGATATTGCTAAGATGGGCCAATTCAATTGCTAAATATGAATAAATGCGTTTTATCTTTAGACACATGGGGCCTTGCCTCAATCATTTTTACTTCTCGCTTGACTTTTTAGTTTAGTACCTATACTATAAGGCATGGACAGAGCAAAAGCAAGTAAGGAAATCATGGAGCTCTTCATTCGCATGGTGAGCGAGTACAACGCCCTCGAAAAAATCCCCATGAAGCTCTGTTCGCAATATGACCTTTACCACTCTGAAAGACATATGCTCGATAAGATCGGCGATAATCCGGGAATGAACGTCACCGACTTTGCCAAGGCATTGGGAGTTACAAAAGGGGCGGTCTCTCAGGTGGTGAGAAAGCTTGAGAGTAAGGGCATTGTTAGGAGATATAAGGGCCGGACCAATGAAAAGGAAGTGCTCCTCGAACTGACCGATGCCGGACAAGACATCTATCTGGAACATAAAAGGACAAATGAGGATACAATCAAGCCTTTTGTCGAAGAATTGACTAAGCATCCCGATGACAAGGTTCAATTTCTGATGGCTATGTTCAAATGGATCGATAGGTTTCTTGAACAAAGCGTTAAGAAAATGAAAGAACACAGCTGAAAGAAGGCGTTTTTTTGTGTTCATAGTTTAGTTGGTATACCAAAAGGAGGATATATGAGTATAATTGATATGAGTCCACCGAAAATTGCTATGTGGTTAACATTGATTGCTGCGGTGATACACCTGTCTTTCAACATATGGGAAGATGTGCGTATCTCATGGTTTTGGGGTGGCATAATTCTGGGTCTTGGTGGCTTTTCAATTATGATGTGGAGTTGGGGGTTATTCTATAAAAGGAATATCGGGATATGCCCAAAAGCCGAAACAACCATCCTGGCAACCAATGGTCCCTATCGCTTTACGCGTAATCCGATGTATCTCGGGTTTGTGCTCATGCTTGCCGGCATTGCGCTAAGTGTAGGCACCCCGCCGTTTTATCTGTCGGCAATGGCGTATTTCATGATTATAAACTTCGTGTTCTGCCCTTATGAAGAGAGCAAATTGATTAGTTCATTTGGTGCGGAATATATTCAGTATATGAGCAAAGTCCGGCGCTGGATTTAATATTTATTTGCCCAACGGTCTCCGTTTTTCCCAGGGGCATGGCAGATCTTCCGAAACAGACGCAATCCATGAAGGCAATGGCTTGCGAAAGAGTTTTCGCAGGGGGCTTATTTGTTCGGCAGCAAAGAAATAAGCTTAATCCGATACGGAAGGGGGTATTTTCATGATGCGATTGAGATCGTTGAGAGACTCTGACGTCACACAGATTGGACAGTGGCCGCCCTATACAGGGGACATGAAACAGATGGATTATGCGCTGCGGGAAAAGGGCTGGCTAGAGGAATTCTTGCTAAAGCAGGACGCGTCCTGTTATGCTGTTGAAGATGACGGCGAACTAATCGGATTCACGATACTAGCTAAAACAGGCGAAGCAGACGCCGAGTTCCGCATCGCATTGCGTACCGACAAGACCGGCCTTGGGCTCGGGAAAAGCATTACCTGGCTGACCCTGCAAAAAGGTTTTGAGGATCTGGGGCTTTCCCATATCCACCTGATCGTCAGGAAAAATAACGCCAGGGGGATTAAGGTTTATCAACGGCTTGGGTTCGTGGACCGGGGGGAATGCCAAAAGGAGATACAGGGGAGTCCGGTGGATTTCTGGCTGATGGACATTTGCCGTGAGGAATTCGCCAGAATGACCGTATTGAGCGCTGATCAAAAGAAAACTGAAATATGCACTAACGATAAATAATCAAAAAGGAGAACCGCATTATGAAAACCGCCCTGTTGCTTATAGACATCCAGAACGACTATTTCCCTGGCGGCCGGATGGAGCTTGACGGAAGCCCGGAAGCAAGCCTGCGGGCCAAGGAGCTCCTCACGCTGTTCCGGGATAGGAACTTGCCGATCTTCCATATCCAGCATATTTCCAAAGGAAAAGGTGCTTCATTTTTTCTACCAGATACCACAGGTGTTGAAATTCACTCAAATGTCAGCCCGTTTCCAGGAGAAACGATCATACAGAAGAATTTTCCCAACAGCTTCCGGAATACAAATCTTTTAGCCCACCTTAAAGACGCCGAAGTTGATCAGTTGGTCATTTGCGGCATGATGACCCATATGTGCGTGGATGCCACCGTGCGGGCAGCCTTTGACTACGGCTTCGACTGCGTGGCAATACGCGACGCCTGTGCAACCAAGGGGCTCACCTTCAATGGGGACGAGATCCCCTCCGGGAAGGTACATGGCGCTTTTCTGGCAGCATTGGGCGAAGTGTATGCGCGGGTATGCAGCAGTGGTGAAATTGCAGTGCAGATTGAAGAGAAGCTGTCATGACCAGGTGCAATACATAGGCGCCACAAATTGGCATATTTCAGTAGCATGCCGTACACCTAAACCGCATTCGACGTAGTCGTGCCTTTGAGCTTTGCTTTTACAGCTAAACATGCTCTTCTCAGACCCGCCTTGCTTGTGGAGCAATCATACTCGTGAACCGCCGACTTTTCCTGATCGCCATTCCCAGTGCCTTGGTTGTTCAAAGTTTATATAGGCATCAAACGTTTATTCCAACCTATTGTAATAACTGGATATATGCAACATTATAAGCCAATATACCCCTATAAATACCCCCGTTACACCTTGCACCTTTCCCATGCTTTCATATTTACATCATTGCAGGGAAGACAGCTCACTCACTGTATTACTGCATTTTGCGCTTCACGGCCTGCCTATAGATCCAGTTCTTAAAGGTAACCCCGATTTTTGCGGCTCAGAAAATAGACGATGGAAGCCCCTAGAGCGCAGAAAAGTCCGCCCGCCTGCAAGGCGTGGCCCGAACCCGCCCTTTGGGCGATGACTCCCATCCAAAAACTTCCGATAGGCATGCTCCCGCCGAAGACCAGAGCCCAAATGCCCATGAGTCTTCCTCGGAGGTGATCAGGGGATTGGGTTTGGATGACGCTATTTCCGGTGGAAAAAAATAAGATGATGCCGAACCCGGCGAAGAAAAGAAGGAAGGCCGCGCCGACCGGTTGATGCATGAAACCGAAAAGAATGATGGAAGCTCCATAAATGCCTGCGCCGGTATAAAGCGTTTTAACGCGGACGATACGAGATCCTTGGGCGGCGACGAATAAAGCGGCCGTACAAGCGCCGAGTCCATTAAGGGCCAAAAGCCAGCCATAGCCTTGGGCGTTCATATTCAACTGGGTCACCGCGAAGGCGGACAGCTGGGATTGGTAGGCCCAGCCTCCCAGTCCCATGATGAAAAGCAGGGTTACCGCCTGGGCCATGGTGGAATTTGTTTTTAAATATTTGAATCCTTCTAAAGTATATTTCCAGTCGGCGTTTATCTTTTTAGGCGCATAGTGCGATGCGGGAAGCTGGATTTTGTGAAGAGCGTAGAGAACCGCCAAATAACTCATGGCATCCAAAAGAAAGCACCAGGCAGCCCCAAAGGAAGCCAATAAAAGACCTCCAATAGCGGGACCGATGACACGGGTCGAATTCACCATGGCGCTGTTAAGCGCAATGGCGTTCACCAAATCTTTTTTGCCCACCAGTTCCACCATGAGGGTCTGCCGGGACGGCATCTCAAACGCCATGAATGTCCCCCAAAGGGCGGCAAAGATCATTAGATACGCAATGTGAACGGGACCACGAAACAACATGATGGCCAAAGTCAATGAAGACAGAAGCGAAAACCAACTAGTCAAAGTAAAAATCCTGATTTTGGGAATACGGTCGGCCAGGGAACCGGCATAAACGGCGAAAAGGAAAATGGGAAGAGAATTGAGCATGAAAACAATACCCAGCAAAAATTCCGAATGAGTGAACTGAAAGGAAACCCAGCCTAAGGCGGCGGTGCGGGTCCATGTGCCGATCAGTGAAACGGTCTGTCCTGAATAAAAATAGCGGTAATTAGGATTGCGCAAGGCGGAAAAAGTCTTATGCCATCCTTTGGAAGGGGGCAGCCCCGCGTTATTTGCCTCGGATTGCAGCAATGTTTCTTGGGACTTCTTTGAAGACAATCATTCCCCCTGCTCTGCAATGAAGGCATCCACTGTGAGGACTGTCGCTTGTTTCGGAAAAATCTTCTCGGTGAGAATACGGTGAACTTCCTGTTCGGCGTCGAAACAGGCGTCCTTGATGACGACGCATTGGAAGTCCAGGTCGAATGCGCGCCTTAGTGTGGAGAGAGTGATACCACTTGTCGAAATACCGAAGAGCACCAAGTTCTCGATGCCGCGAGAGCGAAGAATCAGCTGGAGGTGGTTCTCCGAAAATGCGCCTATTCGTTGCTTGTAGACTACAAGATCTTCAGGATGAACGATAGAACTGTGGAATTCGGCGGATGGGGTGCCCTTCACGAAGAGATTGTTTTGCTTCACCCTCATAAGTGGAGAGTCAGTATCTGGAATTTCCGGATGACCTTCGGAAAATCCTAGTCCCACGTGGATAATTAGGAATTGTTTCTCTCTGGCAAATTCCACGGCTTTGGATGCATTTGGGATTATTGCATCAGAACCGGGGACATTTTCAATAATCCCTTTTTGGAAATCGAGAGTCAGCAAAGCTGTTTTTTTCGGATCAAGTTTCATGTATCTTCCCTTCTTGTTTTTCCGATGACATCGAGAATCACCGCGATGCCGTAGAGCATTTTCCCCCGGTTACTTGTGGAGACTGGGTTCTCAAAGTACATGGTTATTGGAGGCAATTTAGATTAACTTGGCCTGCCAGGCAAGCGAATAATCGCTGTCGGCCAGCCTCCCGAAAACTTTCGTTGAAGTAAGTGAGCAAGCAAGGCCTGTCCCACGTAATCGAGTGGACCGATGTCTATGTTAAGTAAAGGGATACCGAACCACAAAACGTGAGCGGCTGTGACGGAGTGAACTGCGCACAACCGGAATTGTCTTCTGATGGGCGAAAAATGGTATTTGTGAACGTGGAGGATTAACCTTAATCTAGCTTTTCTCTCAAAAATAAGTAAATTGCGAATATTAAATGATGACTGCTGTTAGGATTTCGCACAACAATATGCCAATTTATGTTCGGTGCAATCGGGTCGGACCTTCAAAACTTCATAAATGATGGTCCTCGCCATTGCCATGAATCCTTGGCCGGTGATCTCGTTTATATAGGCATCACACAGTAATTACAACATGCTATAATAATTTAAATATATACAGATGGAATCCCAATATACCCCCTAACAATACCCCCAAAAGTTTCAGTCTATCCTCTTCAGAATGTCAAGCTATGTGGCGTTGGTATTCCCCTTTTACCTCGGTTCGGATGACGCCCCTAGTGGTCTTCTATTTGGGCTTGCAAATATGAAAACAGATACCCAGTTCCCGGGGCGAGGCCAAACTTTTAAGATAAAGTTTAGATTCGACAAAGGCCCTTAGCCCGGCTCTCTGTCCTCGGCAGGCCGTGCAAATATATAAAGTTCGAGCCTTGTCGATGTATTACCCATGGATTCTGGCCTCTTCGCTCCCTTAACGTTTTAAATTCCAAAACCCCTAAAAGAAGCATGAAAGAAGTCCAGAAACGTAATCTTCCCGCGTCGGCTGACCATAATATTCCTTGCCCCACATCACGTAGGAGAAAGTCGCCTGAAACCACCGCTTCCAGAGGGAAGCGCCAATCTCGGCTGCAGGCAGAAAAGGCGTTTGTCAACGCTTCGGCTTTCTGCAAAGCTATTGCCATCGAGTACGAGGTTCCTGGCGACCAGGTTGGCGCCCCCACCTGCAAAGGCATATATACCCCATGCACGGTAATCCTTGTCATCCTGTGGAAACGGCAGGTAGCCGATCCCGCGCAGTACAGTGGTCCCGAAGTCATCAGGGAGATGGTAGCCTATGCGGAACTGCACATCGGTCTCGGCCTGGATCAAATAGTTACCCAGAAATGCTCCGCCCATGGGGATCAACTCAATACCAACCGCAGCATCACGAGGAGTGAGTGCGTATTTGTAGCGGTACTCGTAGACCAGATTAATGATCGGCTCATTCTTGATCTGATAAGCCCAGCCTCGGGGCTGGCTGAAACCCTCTATTTTATGTACCCACTTCTGGACATCTTCCGCAAACGCGTCGGGACCAGCAAGACCGACAACGAGTTTCAGGCTGTGCAGGCTCTTCTCCCGCTGCAGATGGGTCGTAAAGCCAAGGTAGAGCAAGCCCGCATAGGGATGGTCGGCCGGGTCCGGGTTAATCAGTCTGATGTCGGAGGGGGTATACATGAGCTGTGTCAACTCGTACGTGGCAAACCGCTCCCCTTCGGTGTTTCCCGCCAGATCCCACACCCCGCCGAGGAGTCCTTTTCCCTTCTGGGTCAGTGCCATAGATATCCCGTTCGTGTAATTTTCATCATGGCCGCCGATCGCATCGTTCTCTTCGCGGACCGAGAAGGCGTTCTGGGCCGGCTTAGCTAACGGCTCTGCTGCAAACGACGCAGTTGTTGAAAAGCATATCAGCAAAATCAGGCTTGCTATGAGTCTTGACAATGTTGCATACCTTTACTTCCTGGGGTTCCCCCAATTACTTGGGTATGTTTCCTCATCTTTAGTCAATTCATGATTTTATTATTACCACTTGGTCACAAAGGTCGGTAACATTCCACTCAGTAAGGGAAATCTATATTCTTCCCGTCATGTTTTTACCTCACACAGGTGTGTTGTCACAAGTTTCACATCAGAATAACAAGCGTCGATAAATTAATGAGTCTATGTTCATGGATGCTCCTTACGGAGGTGACTGACTATATCCCTCTTGAGCCGGTCTATCTCGAAGGGCTTGATTATATAATCTGCCGCGCCTTCCTTGAGTGCGTTGACATAGTTTCCCCCCCGTGCCACAGGCCGTCATGACGATGGCAATAGGTATCTTGCCGTAGGGTTTCAGTTCGCGAAGAACGTCGATTCCGTCACCGTCTGGCAGCCTCATATCGATCAGCACAACGTCGGGGAACTTCTTCCGGAAGGAATTCCTCGCCTCTTCGACAGAATGTGTGACCGAGACCTCATAGGCATCATCGAGAGCCAGGTGGAGGGATTCACCGAAATTTATCTCGTCATCTACGATGATGAGATAAGGTTTCTCGTGCCGGTCAATCATGGCGTCAATTTCCCCTAATGACATAACTGTATTCTCTACCCGCTTCAATTGGGTTTGCCAACCGGTGCGGTCGTTTGCGCCGTCGAGGCGAGGTCGGGGCCGTTCCACCAGCCGCCGCCAAGCGCCATAAATAATGCCGCAGTGTCGGCAAAACGGTTGGCCTTAGCCTGTACGAGGTTGATCACCGCCTGCTGATAAGCCTGTTCGGCAGAGAGTAACGATAAGTAATTAACGTAGCCGAGTTCAAACTGCCGACGTGCAAGATCGAGGCTACGCTTGGCGGCCTGCTCAAACGCCGCTGCTGCTTTCAGGGCATCGGCATCGGCTTGGAGCGCATGCAGAGTGTCTGCAACGTTTAGGAAGGCGGCAATGACCGTGCTGCGATACTGCGCCTCTGCCTGATCAAGTCCGGAAAGGCTTCATGGCTGAGTTTTCCAAACAAACTCATGAGGCGTTGCAAGCGTTTTCAAAAGAGCGCCTGATAGATATTATTCTCTTACAGGCAGAGAAAATAGCAGAAGTTGAAAAAGAGAACGCCGACCTCAAAAACCGAATTGACAAACTTGAAGCAAAGCTTAATAGCAACTCCACCAACTCTAGCCAACCGCCGTCTTCGGACAACCCTTACAAAAAACCTATAAAAAATTCCGGTAAAAAGGGTAAACCGGGTGCCAAGAAAGGGCACAAGGGGTACCGGCAAGAGATGCTTCCTCCGACAAAGATCGTCAACGTTCCCCCTGAGCGTTGCTCATGCGGATGCGAAAAAGAATATAATAAGCTCGAACCTTTCTATACCCACCAACACTTCGATTTCCGGAAATCAAGCCGGTGGTTACCCACGTCATTCTCCTGCAGGGACCGTGCGCCGGTTGCGGCAAGCTGAACAAAGCGCAGGTGCCTATTGAATACACTACCGGCTACGGGCCGCGACTGTCAGCCATTATTGCGGTATTGGCAGGTTCCCATGGCGACAGCCGCTTCATCATTCAGGACTTTTGTGCCTCCGTGCTCGGTTTTTCCATCTCCCTGGGTGCCATCCAGAAGGTTCTGGACCGGACCTCAGAGGCCATATTGCCCCATTATGAGGCCATCGGAGACAAAGCCCGTCAGGCCGAGTCCAACCATGTGGACGAGAGCACCTGGCGCGAAAAAGCGAAGCTCATTTGGCTTTGGGTGCTGGCTAACGCCAACGTGGCGTTCTTTATGATTCATAGCCATAGATCAAAAGAGGCCTTCATGACTCTTATTAAGGATTGGAATGGGATCCTTATCAGTGACGGCTATCGGATGTACACTAAATGGGTGGGGCTACGGCAGACATGCCTCGCCCATCTGATCCGGGATGCAAAGGCCCTTTCGGAAAGCAAAAATCGGATATTGCCAAATTCGGGAAAAACGCCTTGAACGAACTACGAAAACTCTGCCATATGGCCCATGCTCCGCCATCAGTCGGCGAGTGGCGGGCATTCTACGCCCGCTTCATCTCGTTAATTACCCGGAATATCGCAAATAAGGATGAAGCCGGGAAATTTGCGCGCAGATTGATGCGAGAGATAGATTCGCTCTGGCTCTTTCTCGAAAAGGAAGGGGTGTCTCCGACGAACAACCATGCTGAGCGGATGATACGGTTTGCCGTCTGCTGGCGTAAAAGAAGCTTGGGTACAGCCAGTGAAAAGGGAAACCGCTGGGTAGAGCGGATTCTATCTCTGCGGCAGACATGCCGTCTCCAGGGCAAAAGAATGTTCCCCATCCTGGTTGAAGCTATAGATTGTTTTTTCAAAGAGCAAAAACCTGATATAACCTGGATTGAACAGGCGAAGCGTGCGTTGGAACCTGGTAATTTGGTTTTGACTAAATATACCCTGTGATCGGATACATAGGAACGTTTAGGTGACAAGGTTCAGGACATCGGAAACCCGAAAGGGTCAAGACATCGGTTACCCTCATTAAAATCGTCAGCTACGGTGTTCTCCTTAATTTTAGTAAAGAGGAGAACATCCAGCATGGAAGAAGATCTTAGGAAACGAGCTTTCCCTGCCTGTCCACAGAGGGGTTGTCGGGGTTCGCTTGCTCTTTAGGGAGAGCCACTCGCCCCGGCAAAACACACCCCTCTGTGGACAGCCTTGAGGCGGCGTTTAAAATAACACCGTTGGAACCATCTCCTGATATATGTATGTTACCCATTCAGAACTCGAGGAGGCTCCTCTTAGTAAGATTTACCAGTGAGGAAAACTACCGGGAAAATAGTTGATCATAAAGAGTCCAGTTCATGAAATATTATACATAATCAGGGGTTCGGGTAACCGATGTCTTGACCCTTTTTACCCTTAGACTTGGGTAAACGATGTCCTGAACTTTGTGATTTAGGTGACACATGCTCATCGGGTATATGCGGGTCTCCAAGGCGGATGGTTCCCAGATAACAGATCTTCAGCGCGACGCACTCATCGCTGCCGGTGTTGTTGCGAACCATATTTGCGAAGATAGGGCTTCAGGTAAACTTGATGCCCGACCGGGACTGAATGCTGCTCTGAAAGCTCTACGAAAAGGTGACACCCTGGTTGTCTGGAAGTTGGACAGGCTTCTCAGGCATTTAGGTTAATACGGTTCATGACTTGGCACAGAAAGGAGTTGGGTTTAAAGTTCTTTCTGGGCATGGGGCTTCGATTGATACAACGACACCTGCCGGCAAGCTGGTGTTCGGCATATTTGCAGCACTCGCAGAGTTTGAACGGGAGCTCTTCTCTAACGTACAAAAGCAGGGTTGGCATCAGCTCGTGCCTGCGGAAGGACAGGTGGGGCGCCTTATAAAATGACCGTGGCAAAACTACGACTTTCCATGGCGGCAATGGGGCAGTCAGAAAACAAAGTGGGGGATCTCTGTATTGAATTGGGAATAACCCATCAAACGCTATACCGACAAGTTGCACCAGACGGAAGCCTGCGTCACGACGGGGAAAAACTATTGTCAGACAAGCGAAAACAAGTTTGTGATGCCGGTTAGTTGGAAGGATAAAAAGACGCCACTCTGCACTTTCTATGAATGTTGGTGTTACCCCAAAGAGAGGAGTGACAACTTAGATAAGCCGCCGCTCATAGAAACCTTTTCGAAGATGGGGACGCTGAGTAGTAACGGACGGTAATGTTGAGCTTTGCATTACGGTTCCGTTACTACTCAGACCCCAATATCGCTAACCATATGGTACCAGTAATGGAGAGCCGCACCAAAGATGATGCAGATTTACCTGTGGGATTAATCCTATCGTTCGTGTTCCTGCTCTCTCCGTTCGCCGCCACGTTCATCAGGACGTTTTTCATGCATGTCCTGCCGCCCCTCATGGGCCGGCGCTTTCATCTCACGATGCTCTTCACGCCCTTTACCTCCAGGGTTGAAGGATTTTCCCCGGTAGTGCTCCCGGTCTTTCGCGTAGGCGCGATATTCCCGGTCGCGGAATGCATGGATTTTTGTAATATTGTATCTGCGGAGTTCGGGAGGGAGTTCCCGGCTACGTATCTTTATCCAGCTACCGCCATAAGAGGATGCACGATACCAGCCGCCCCCCCTGTACACATAGTAGCCGCCGGAGAGGTAAAACATGTCGTAGGGTACGCCGACAGCCACGCCAAAGCCCAACTCTGGCGGATAGAGAAAATCGGGTGGCTGCGTGATAACGATCGGAGGCCCTCCCACATTGATACTGAAAGAAATGCCAGCCTGAGCCACTGAAGCTGTCTGGAAGAGGACCACTGCTGATGCAACCGCCAATAGTTTTCTCATAATTCCTCCTTACTTGGTTGTCTGCCCTACTGAAAGTGTGGGGATTAAGTAGTAAGCCGTCGTTGCCAAATTCTACAGTACCCCGCAGCATAGTGAATGCCAAGTCCTTCAATTTATGCAACATTATGAATTGGCTATGTAATTTCTGATTGGATGATATAGGCTGATTGTCGTACTTGCCTGAAATGCTCTAAAGTATGCCTTATCTGGCATTGCCTCCCTTCAAGAATTGTTTTGACCCACGAGAAAATAAGGCCCCAATGCAGCATGTCGAGCCTATTCTGACCATCGCCATTTTGACGAATGACGGCCACCATCTGGCTCGGAGCGATATCATACCTGGCCGGTAATACCGGTATCTCGATAAGTCCGAATATCTCATCAAGGAGTTCCGGTGGAATTTGCAGCGTGAAACGTCCGAACATATTATTGTAGAATATCCTTAACTGTTATGGTGGTATAACGAAAAAAGCCGCATCCGAAGACGCGGCTTTTTTTACAGATTGAAACGGGGTATTTATTATTTCGCAGCCGGGGCAGCCGGAGCTTCAGACGGAGCAGCAGCCGGAGATTCTTCTTTCTTCATTTCTTTCATGGCTTTCTTATGTTTCTTATGTTTCTTGACGGTTTTCTTGACTTCTTTCTTCTCAACCTTCACTTCTCCGGAAGGGCTGGTAGTGGTAGTCTCTGACTTGACGTCAGTCTTGACTTCCTCAGCGAAAACGATACTGGCGAAAGAAACGGCGACGAGTGCAGCAACGAGAGTGGACAGAACTTTTTTCATTTTGTTTCCTCCTATAAAATTTTGATTGCAATGAAAGTAACAGCACATGACATGCCAAATTGCATACTCTTGAAACATGCCGAACAAAGACATGTTTCTGAAAAATATTCTGTGACTTGGTTGCAAGGATACCTGAAATGCTCTTGGGTATACCGCATTTGCGGCAAGATGCCCACAGCAAGCGACGAGAAGCATCAGCGCTTTGCGGGTTGATGATCCATCAGGATGGACAGTACCCATGAGTGGGTGACAGGCCAGAACTCTGATCTCATAAACACAATGGACAATGCCACGAGCGAACACTACTCCATATTTATCTGTGATGAAGAAAGCACTGTCAGCAGTTAGGGATATAGAATTTTCAATTATACCATTATAGGTGGAATTGCTATATCCCACCAATGAAGATCAGGAGAACGTAGCAGTCTGTTTTCTAGAGACTCTTTCTCCTTGCCGCCGAGCTTGATACCCTTTTCGTAGACGGCTTCCAA
>Ga0326727_10002946_pt1 | contig 56020 bp, 56 predicted proteins | sample MB2enrmetagenome_FD_207643 | JGI IMG/M metagenome (GOLD analysis project Ga0326727, IMG submission 207643) | Lab enriched peat soil microbial communities from McLean, Ithaca, NY, United States - MB29MY | ecosystem: Environmental > Terrestrial > Soil > Wetlands > Peat | place: USA: New York...
GGGGCAGGACTGGTGATTGTCGCGTGACAAAACGTGACAAACAACCACCTCCAATCTGCACTTTTCCGCATTTTTAGTTTGCGAAAAGATGCAGATTTACGCAGGATTGTAGCAGGGAGATGGATTCGATTCCCATAGCCCGCTCCAAATCCTCCTCGCTCCGCAATCAGCACCAGCGTCTGGTAATGGGCGGGTTGTGCTCGTTTCCTTGCCCCCGGAACGCCCTCGGCTCGGATTCTCCTGCACTCACTCAAACGCGCGATTTTGGGGTCATCGGGTGAGTGCTAGTCGGGGGGCTCTTTTTCTATCGGCTCCGACCAATGTCCGTTAACGATTGACTCTCGGTCAAAGGGGAGTAATCTTAAACTGTTCCTACCCCGTTGTGTATAGGAGAGAGGCAATGAAAACTCCACTCTCGATATCTGGAAATCCATTTCGCTTGGCGGTATTCCTCGTCCTAGCCATCACCGGCCCAACGCTCAGGGCTGGAGAAACCAACGTAAATCCGACCGGGACTTGGAAATGGGTTGAACCGACCAACTCCGACGGACGTATTCCGGATATTACCTTCGTCCTGAAGCTCGAAGGCGATGCGTTGACGGGCACCCGCATAACGAGCACCGGCACGACAACTCAACGGCTGTTCAAGACAACCATCCTCACCAACGGCGTGGTTAAAGGCGATGAAGTCTCGTTTCAGACTCCTCGTCACGAGACAAGTTTTCCTAAGGGGAGAATCTCGTTCACGACCTTCAGCGGCAAACTCAGCGGCGACAGAATCAAGGGCACCGTCGCAATTTACGTTGATGACAAAATATTCGGCTCCCAGAATTGGGAGGTTGCGCGGGTCAAACAGTAGTCGTCCTTGCCCGTCGGGCGAGTGTTGGTCGGGGGGGAATTGCCCTTGGTTCAGGCGGCTGAACCGGCGGCGGGATACGGCGGGGGCGCGGGGGACGCTATTCAATTTGACCCGCTCGCCGGTGCGATTTACACTCGGACTATGCAACGCTTCGTTGGAATGGCATTCCCAATCTGGTTTGCTCTTACGTTTGGATTGCTCTACGTCGGCTTTAGAATAGGCTACGTCCATCTGGCGATGGCGGCGTAATAAAACAAAGTCCAACGTGTGAGTGCTCGGGTTGGCGGTCTTGGGGCGGGATTTGGTTTGGAACTGGCGGCGGGGGGATGCGGGCATAATTGGGCGACAGGAGCAACGGCGATAAAAGTTAACTCCGGAGGAGTGCTTCATGCCACTCGCATATAAGTATCGCTTCCCAGCAATGTGGCTTGGCTATGTAGCCTATTGGTGGGCGATATCCAGGGATGTCAAGATAACCGAGCGCCGCGAGTCCGTGCCGTCGCGGCTTGCCCGCCTTGTTCTGCTTGCTTGCGCGGTGACGCTCCTCTGGCTCCCATGCGTTCCGATCCCATTGCTTGGCAAGCGATTTCTTCCGCGCAGCGCCGTTTGGTTCTGGAGCGGCTCGGCGGTTACCGCAGGTGGTTTACTCTTTGCAGTTTGGGCGCGTCGTCACCTCGGCAGAAACTGGAGCCAGGCCGTCACCATCAAGGAAGGTCACGAACTCATTACAAGTGGCCCCTACGCCTTGGTTCGCCACCCCATCTATACTGGGCTTCTGCTGGCACTTGTTGGTTCCGCAGTGGCCCGTGGCGAGTGGTGCGGGCTACTTGCTGTAGCCCTTGTCTTCGGAGCACTATGGCGCAAACTACGGCTTGAGGAGAGATGGATGCGTGCAAAGTTTGGCGAGTCGTATGAAGCCTATTCTCGACAGGTGGCGGCTTTGGTGCCATATGTCATCTGAGCGTATCCCAAACAGTAGAATGAGAAGGTCGAGCCCCCCCGCCCGTGCGTGGACTGCTGGTATTCAAGACATCCACTCATTTTTCCGGCGAGCGAGGCGCTCGTATAAATGGTTCGACGGCATCCAGCCGGAGCCCTCCCTCATTCAGCAGCGGGGAATGCGCGGCATCGCCCCGAATATTCACATACCCGCACCGCACCCGTGACGATACAATCACCCGATTACAAATATACCGCGCATTTGTAAATGACGCCGCCGCTTTCTTCTGGTTGATTAGCGGATGATGAACGTTCGAGAACCAGAGACCGTCGTTACGCGGGAAGTGCTTGACGCACACACCCCGCGCGCCCCATCATTTCTCACCAGGTTTTGCATGACATGAGACGCGTCTGTCCAAAATGTGATGTCCCGCTGTTCATCCTGCATTTCCGGGACCTTGACGTCGATTTCTGCCATCAATGCCGCGGTCTCTGGCTCGACGCCGGCGAGTTGGAAGCCATCATGACGCGAACGGGCGCGCAGACCACCGATCGCCTGTTGAAATTTCAAAACCAACCGGGCACGGAACCCAAAGGCCGTCCGCACCTTTGCCCCCGTTGCGATACCGCTCTGCACGAGATCGAGGTCGAACACGCCGGCTCCCCCACCCTGACCCTCGATAAATGTCCCCGCGGCCACGGCTTGTGGTTCGACGATCACGAATTGCAGCAGCTTCTGGCGATGTTCCCGCCCGACAGCAGCGCGGGAAAAACCATCGAGCAGTTGAACGAACTTTTTGGTGTGCAATCAAAACCTTAAACGAATGAGGAGATAAATCATGCCTATTGTAATCATCCTGCTACTGGTTCTGGTCGGATTCGTGTTCGTGGTCCTCGTGTGGATTGCCGGCGCCTACAACGGCCTCGTCCGCCTGCGCAACCAACTCGAAAACGCCTGGGCGCAAATCGATGTCCAGCTCAAACGCCGCCACGACCTGATCCCGAATCTCGTCGAAACCGTCAAGGGCTACGCCACGCACGAGCGCGGGACCCTCGAAGCCGTCATCCAGGCGCGCAACATGGCCGTCAGCGCCAAGACCGTCGGGGAACGCGCCGAGGCCGAGAACGTTCTGACGGGCGCATTGAAATCGTTGTTCGCCGTCGCCGAGGCCTATCCCGACCTGAAAGCCAACCAGAACTTCCTGGCCCTCCAGGAAGAACTGACGTCCACGGAGAACAAGATCTCCTTCTCACGCCAGTTCTACAATGATACCGTCATGACCTTCAACACGCGCATCGAAGTCTTCCCGACCAACGTCATCGCCAACATGTTCCACTTCACACGCCACGACTTCTTCGAAGTGAAGGCCCCGGAGGAACGCGAAGCCCCCAAGGTGAGCTTCTAGTGCGTCGTCTAACTTCGCCGGGAGGGCGAGGCTCCCGCCGAGCCGTGGTTGCACTCCCTAAATAGCCGCTTGCACCATGTGGGAAGTCATCGCATCCAATCGCCGCCGTTCCCTGCTGCTGATCATCGGGATGGCGGTGGTTTTGGTCATCATCGGTTACACCGGCGGTGAACTGATCTTTTGGGGCATCGCGCACCACCACCAGTATCGTCACCGCTTCGGCTACACCTATCAGTCCTACGACCAGACGGATTTCAACAATAGCTTTTACAATGGCACCGGCGGAATGATCGGCGTCGGTCTCGCGCTGGTGATCTTGACGGGGATGATGATCGCCTACTTCACCAACGCCGAGTCCATTCTCATGCACGGCACATGCGCCCGCGAGTTGAAACGCGACGACAGCCCGCAGTTGTTCAATATCGTCGACGAAATGCGCCTGGCATCCGGCCTCGAATTCATGCCCAAAATCTATCTCATCGATGATCCCGCCCCCAATGCGTTCGCCGTCGGCCGCAAACCCGAGACCAGCGCCATCTGCGTCACGACCGGCTTGGTGTATCGCCTGAACCGCGACGAACTCCAGGGTGTCATCGGCCATGAGATCGGCCACCTGAAAAACCGCGACGTGCAGTTCATGACGCTCGCCGCGGTCATGCTCGGCACCATCGTCATTCTCTCCGTGATCGTGCGCCAATACTTCTGGTATGGCGGACGGGTGCGCAGCCGATCCAGCTCTCGCGATGGCGATGGCGGAGCTCAAATCATTATCCTGGTCGTCGGCTTGTTGTTCGCCATCCTCGGGCCGATCCTGGCCCAACTCCTCTACTTCGCTTGCTCCCGCAAACGTGAGTATCTCGCGGACGCCTCCAGCGCGCAGTTCACCCGCTATCCCGAAGGACTCGCCTCCGCGCTGGAGAAAATCGCCGCGGCCCATGAATCGCTCAGTTTTGCCAATGAGGCCACCGCCCCGATGTTTATCATCAATCCGTTGACCGCCGCTACGGGAGAAGCCGATAGCGTCTTCTCCTCTCATCCGCCCACCCGGGACCGCATCCGCGTCTTGCGCGCAATGACCGGCGCGTCGTTTGCCGACTACGAAGCCGCCTACCGCCGCGCCAAGGGCGGTGCGCTCATCGGTTCCCAGACGCTGAAATCCGCGTCCCAACAGACGATTCGCGCGCCGTCGGATGAAGGCCCGATTCAAACCCGCCGCGATACACACGACGTGGTCCGCCGCTACCACGGCTACATGCGCCTTCACTGCAACTGCGGCCTTGATATCTCTGTTCCCGAGGGCTACGAACAGGACACCATCCGTTGCTTCCGTTGCGGCAGCGTCCTGACCATCCCCGCCGCGGCACCCGCATCGCCCTCGCCGCCAAAAGCCGCCGCCATTCCTCCCGTCATCCCGGGTATCGCACCGCCGGTGCTCTCAAGCGCTGGCGCGCTTCAATTCCATCGCACAGATTGCAACAGTTGGGAATCCTTCCGCTGCGCCTGCGGTCGCACCATCCAACTCAGCCCCGCCTTCGACGCACCCCACATCACCTGCACTGCTTGTGGCCGAACCATCGCCGTCACCTGAATGGGCTGATATGAAGACAGGACCTCCCAATCCCGCACGTCTCTCCTCGACAACAATCCTAACCCTGATCGGACTCCTGCCCTCGCTTCTCCTGTCGTCGTGCACGACCTGTGCCCCGAGAGTTCTTCAGGCCCCGCAGGCCGATCTCGAACACAAGGCGCGCACGGAACAGGAGTTCATCGCCTTCGATCCCCATTACAAAGAGGAGAAGGCCGAGCGAATCGCCAAGGCGCGCGCGTTCTATGGCACGGTCCGGGAGCGCGAGGCCGCCGGCCAGAGTACCTCCTGTTCGCACCAGATTCTTTGGGAGCTGAAAGCGCTCCTCACCCAAACCGCCGACTTCAAACTGATCGACCAGCGCCTCGCCGATCTGCAGTTCAGTCTCGACCATCCCGATCAGGAAACCGCCGCCGATCAGCAGGACCCCCAGGACGGCAGTTGGGGCAAATGCTTCACCGAGTGGTATTGCAAACTCGACGCGTCCACCGATGAGCTCATGAAGGTGGCCAACAAACATCGCACGCTGGATATTCAGCCGCTGTTTCTTGCCCGGATCAATTCGCCCGAGAAACTCACGGATTACCTCACCTTGGTCTCGGTGTCCGACATTCCTCACACGGGTGTGGATAACCTGCTCGAATTCAATCTGTCGCTTTCCAACCTGCTGCGGCTGATTCTGCGTGATCGCCCGAGAGACTACCCGTGGGATCCGCGATTGCGCACCACGCTCCGACATCTCTTGCATCGATTTCGTAACCCGGCGACCGGTTGGTGGGGTGAGCATTACGTTCGCGATGGCCACGTGGTGTTTGTGGACGACCTCAGCACGACGTTTCACATCGTCACCTACCTTCACGGAAACGTCTCTGACATGCCCCGCGTCATCGATACTACGCTGGCAGTGAAAGACCTCGATTACCCCGTCGGCTGGCTCTTCAAAGGGCAATACTGGAACCACAACAACATGGATGTTGTCGCGCTGTTCAAAGCCGGCTGGCCGCACGCGAGCCCCGCGCAGAAACAAGCCATGCGTACTGAAATCGAGAAGATGCTTCACTGGTGTCTGACCGAATCGTTGCAACCCGACGGCACGTTCAAACCACACGTCGCCGACGGTTCGCTCGAAGAAGGTGAGTATTACGCGACGTCATTTCTCGCCCGCATCGGTTTCTTCGACAAGAAAGAGAGGTTCTGGACCAATCGAGATTTCCCCGAAGCCGCCGCCGTCCGTGAAAACATTATCGCCTACGTCCTCGCTCACCAAAGGACCGGCGGCTCCGGCGGCAGTTATTATGAAAGCGTCCTCAAGGACTGTCTCAACTATAATTCGAAGCAAGACAGCGGGAAACACGGAACGAACTGACGTGGAGCATGGCGCGCTTTTTACCAGCAAGTTGACCCCCTGCCGCGAGTCGGGTAAGACTTTGGTGTGATTCGTATCGCCTCACCTCCTGCCAAGCCAACGATGGTTTTCGACGGCGACTGCAATTTTTGCAGGCGGTGGATTTCACGCTGGCGCGAGGCCACCGGCGACCGCGTCGAATACGTCCCCTTCCAAGACCCGAGCGTTGCAGTACGGTTTCCCGAGTTGTCTCGCGAGCAATGTGAACAGGCCGTTCAACTGATTGGTACCGACGGGTCGGTTCACTCGGCTGCCGAAGCGGTCTTCCGCGCGCTGGCATTCTCTCCGCGCAATCGTTGGCCGTTGCGGCTCTATCAACACGTGCCTGGCATCGCGCCCGTCACGGAGTTCTTCTATCGCTCCGTTGCCAAACACCGCACCGGGTTCTCACTGCTCACGCGCTTTCTGTGGGGTCAACACGTTGAGCAACCCACGTATCTCTTCAGTCGCTGGCTTTTCCTCCGGTTTCTTGGCCTCATTTACCTGTTTGCGTTCGTGTCGCTGTGGACGCAGGTCGACGGCCTCATTGGCAGCCACGGCATCACGCCGGCCGCCCAATTCATGGAACTGGTGCGCAACTGGGCGGGGGAACACAACAATTTGGATGCTCACCTGATCGCGCCGACACTCTGTTGGTTTAGCACCAACGATGGTTTCCTCCATTTTCTTTGCGCGGGCGGCATCATCCTCTCCGTCCTTTTTATTTTTGGCATCGTGCCCGCGCCCGCGTTGGCCTTGCTCTGGCTTTTCTACCTCTCGCTCTCGGTCGTTAGTAACGTTTTCCTCAACTACCAGTGGGATGCGCTCCTGCTGGAAACCGGACTCCTTGCCGTGTTCTTCGCGCCGCTGCAATTATGGCCGGGCCCCACGCGAGAAGCGCCACCATCCCGCACGATGCTGTGGCTGCTGCGTTGGCTCCTCTTTCGGCTGATGTTCGCCTCGGGCGTCGTCAAGCTCGCCACGCACGACCCGACCTGGCGTGGCCTCACGGCCCTGACGTTCCACTACGAAACCCAGCCGTTACCAACATGGATCGGCTGGTACGCGCACCAGTGTCCCGTGTGGTTCCAGAAATTCTCCTGCGGCGTCCTGTTCGCCATCGAGTTGGGCGCTCCCTTCCTGATTTTCGCACCGCGCCGTCCCCGCTTCGTCGCCGCAGGCGCCATCACAATCCTGATGATATTGATCGCCGCCACAGGGAATTACTGCTTCTTCAATCTTCTCACCGTGGCGCTGTGCGTTCTGCTGCTCGATGATGCCGCGCTACGGCGATTCGCCCCCGCAAGGTGGCGGGAAGCGCGCCCGAACCCTGACCGGCTTCGTTGGTCGAACTGGATCATCGGGCCGCTGGCCACCGTCGTGTTCATCGTCACAACGATGAACCTGCTCGGTGCGTTCCGCGAAGAAATCTCATGGCCCAACCCGCTGGTGAAACTGCACTCCCTCTTGTCCGCCACACGAAGCTTCAACGGCTATGGCTTGTTCGCATCCATGACCACGGCGCGCCCGGAGATCGTCATCGAAGGAAGTGACGACGGCCAGACGTGGCTGCCTTACGAATTCAAATACAAACCCGGCGATCCCCTGCGCCGTCCCTCATTCGTGGAACCCTTCCAACCGAGGCTCGATTGGCAGATGTGGTTCGAGGCCCTGCGCGTCGCGCGTCCAAGGACCGAGCCAAGCCCATGGTTTCTCAGTTTCTGCGAGAAGCTCCTTCGCGGTCAACCCGAGGCCCTGGCGCTCCTCAAAACAAACCCGTTTCCCCATGCGCCGCCGCGTTACATCCGCGCGACAGTTTACAGCTATCACTTTACCGACTTCGCCACCCGACGCAAGACCGGTGCCTGGTGGCATCGGGAATTGTTGGGTCCGTACTGCCCCGTGCTATCACTGCGGGCCAGCCAGTAGTACGGTCAATGTCCGCACTGCGGCGTTTCGGTTTCGGGACGACCCGAGTTCAGAAAATCCAGCGCCTTCTGATAACTTCGCCGCTCCAAGTAATGCCGCAACATCGGCGACGCATCGGAACCAAGTCGCTGCTGCAATTCCGTCACACGAGCCAGTGCTGTCGCAACGGCCTCCCTGTCCTTCTCCGCGGCCGCTCGCATGAATTTCGTCAGCGCGTCACGCAATTCTTGTTCGACGGTGGCCATGCTACCGTCGCACTCCCTCGAGATGCTTGCCGCGCTTCTTACCCTGCTTGAAATCCCAGAGCAGCCAATCATCGTCGGGAATAAACTTGCGCAGTTTGCGATCCCATTTCTTCGGTAACTCTCGATTCAGTCTCTCGAGAAACGGCAATAGCGGCCGCCGCGGTCTGTGGCGGCGCTCGTGCTCATCCACGGCGATCTCGTCTTTCCAACCCAGCTTCCTTCGGTACGCGGCGAACCCAAACCCGTCGAAGAAGTTCTCACCACCCACCAACGGGATATACCACAGGCTCGGAACACCACGCGGATTCTCGCGAATTGGGATCTCCCTCTCCAACCGCGTCAGCAATTCCGCGCCCCGTGGATCGTTCTTCAGATGATCGCGCAACTCGTGGAGCGTCGGGAAATTGATTGGGGGGCTGACGAACAACACCGGCTTGTGTTGCAACGTCGCCAGGATGATCTCGTGCGGCGTGCCGACGCTGTAGATGTTCGTCGGGCAATACGAAATCGTGAAATCGCTGGTGTCGACCATCCGCAGGTCGATGTGCAGTGTCTCCCAAAACTGACTCGCGCACCACGACCGCGTCTCCGCCGCCTTGCGACCCGACTCGTACGACCAGCGTTGCTTGATCCGCTCGCCGCTCTTGACGTCCTCGCGTCCATACTCGTACAAGCCGCGCACGTCGGGCTTGAACCACGGATCGAATACCGTCACCCCCATCGCTTCGAGGAATTCGCCAACGCGGTTGCGCCAGCCGAATTTCTTTTCCGCGGCCCGTGACGCCACGAAATCCATCGGCCCGGACAAATACACGCGGGCCCCTTGCATCAAACCGTGCTGATTGTTGGAGCGGCCCATGGAGATCACATGCTACGCGGAGCCGCCCGCCACCTCAAGCGACAAAACTCTCCAGAGACGTTCTCCTCGCCATGCCATCCACGGCATGAACCTCACGCCTGTTCCCGCTCTGTCTTGCGATTAACTCTGCGGAACAGCCTGCTGCATCGCCTGGTCAAATGTCGCGGCGGCATTGGGGATTGCGCTGGCGATGAACCCGCTGCGAAACGCGTCCTGTTGGGCCGGTGACGCATCGACAATATACGATTGCAGGTACGTAACCAGTTGGTTCATGGTCAGCTTGTATTGTTTCATCCCTGTGCCCCACTGGTCGCCAACCTGATAATACCCCTGTGCGTCCTGCGCCGTGTAGGCGGCGGTCTGTGAACTGTCGTCGTCCGATGTGGCAACGGGTGCGTCGTACGGGTAATCCGGCTGGACAGCATAGGTGTCATCCGGCTGGGTCGTGTAATCGCCGTACGCCGGGGCGCCGTAATACGGGTAGGCGTAATACGGCAATCCGTATCCGTACGCGATCAACACACCGCCACGCCCGCGCCGGTAATAGTAACCGCGTCCATAGCCTCTTCCATAACCGCCGTGATAACCGCCATGGAAACCGCCCCCATGCGAAACCGTTGCTCCTCGACCAAAACTTGGTCGAAAAACCGTCGCCCCGTGGCCAGAGTAACCGTGGGACACAGAAGCCACGTGCCCACCACCGCCTCCTTCAGTGCCCCGCGCCTCCCCTCCTCTCGCCCCCTGCGCATACACCGAGATCGCAGGCAGGACCAACGCTAGCAGTACGCCAAGATACCCTCGTTTCATATGTCTCCACCTTCTTTCTCTACCCAGTAAGACGCGGCAACCCACCGGAATGTTTCATAAATCTGAAAGGACTCCTCAACACGTCACAAATCGTCCCAGAGCCCAGTTTGAACTGGACTACCTCACAGGTTTGTGCCATGGTCCGGACGGTCAAACAACAAGGAGATCCCGGTTTGAACCGTAAGGCGTTCACATTGATCGAGTTGTTGGTTGTGATTGCCATCATCGGCATTCTCGCCGCGCTATTGCTGCCCACTTTGGGCAAAGCCAAGGATAAAGCCGCCGCCGCCCAGTGCACCTCCAATCTCCACCAGATTTACGTCGCGATGACCCAGTACGCCGACGACAACTCCGAGATGTACCCCTGCTCCGGCGCCACCATCTACTGGAACCAGATCGACGGCACAACGGGACTCCCCAGTTGGATGCAGCAGATTTTTCCCTATACCAAGAGCCAGTCGATCTATCATTGTCCCCTCGACCGGGCGTCGAATTACAGCTACTTCAACGGCGCGCGCGCGGCCTATTTCGTCAACGGCAAGTTTTCGTCCCTCGACCGTCGCCGGCTTCAATTCCCCTCGGCTTACATATTGTCCGGTGACACCGGTGGCGCCGGCGGCGGTGATAAAGGCGGAACCTTCGATCCAAACGACGCCGACAAGGATGATTATACCCAGAATTGCGTCGGCGGTCCCACCGCCGGCAGCGACGTATATATGGCTTGGCAGCGCCACACCCACGGCCAGAACCTCCTCTTCGCCGACGGCCACGTCCAGTGGTACGCCGGCTACGTCGCCAGCGACATGACCTTCCGTTACGACTCCATGAGCGCGTGGTAGTCCAAACCGCGCCCGTGTGTTATCTCGTTGACTTCCCCACCCCGTTGTCGCAATTTCCGCGCTGTCACGTTCGCAGTTCATTCGGGGGGCGATTCGTTGAGACGACCGTCGCTGCTGGCGATTGCTGTGTCTGTTACGCTGTTCGGTGTGCAAACCACGTCGCGCGCCGAGGATTACTTCACCCCGAATCTTCAGGTAGCCCTTACGAGCGACAGCGCCACCAACACTACCGCCGAACACCGCGACTACCTCCTGCCCTATCACGAGGAACAATGGCCCAACAAATACCTCGAATGGCTCTGGGAGGATCCCGCCAATCTCTTCACGCGTCCAGCCTTCTGGGGTGGCTCGCAATGGCGCACCTTCGGCATCGAAGCGGGCATCACCGGCGCCCTGCTGCCCGCCGACCGCTCGTTCCGCGATTTCTCCGACGACATCCACAATAAACCCCTCACCCACATCCTCAAACCCATCGATTTCTGGTACGGCAACTACCCGCTGGCGTTCTACGGCGGCGGACTCTTCGCCGGCGGCCTCGCCTTCCACAACGAGAAACTGGCTGACTCCGGCTTCTTGTCTCTCGAATCGATGGGCTACGCCACGCTCCTCGATGTGGGAATCAAAGACCTCTTCGGACGCGAGCGCCCGCGCGCGACCCAGGACCAATACCAGTTTCACGGACCCACTGGCTCCTCGGGCAATTCGTCGTTCGTCTCCGGCGACACCATCGCCGCGTTCGCCTTCGCCTCCAGCGTCAGCGAAGTCTGGCAAAACCCGTGGGTCACCTGGCCAGTCTACATCCTCGCCGCCGCCGTCGCCGCCGAACGCACCCAGGTCGACGCCCACTGGCTCAGCGACGTCGTCGGCGCCGCCTTTCTCGGTCACGCCATCGGCAAGACCATTGTCCAGATGCATTATCGCCATGATATCGACGGCCGTCTCATGCCCTACGTCGGCGATCACGTCGTCGGCCTCCAACTCGCCTTCGATTTCTGACCATTTTGGGTTCGTTTGGCTGTCCTCACCCCCGTTTGCTCCCCCTTTCCACGCCCCCCTCGATGACCGGAGCCACTAACGCCAAGCTCGACAACGTAATTCTCAAAACCGCACCCATGCTTCCCAGAACCAGACACGTCCTCCCGAGAATTCTCTTGGAGCTGCTGGGCTTGCTTTCTCCCGGCCTCCGCCACGCGATGGACGCCGAACCGCCACCCATCCCCGATTGACCACCATTCGGGTCGACAAAGGCCTCGTGGGACGACTGGCCAGCGAGCGCGTTCTGTCAGCCATCGGCACCGAATCGCACACGGTCACTTCGACGATCATCGACACAGAATTGCTGACGAGGGAGTCCACCGCGCCGCCCCCTCTACGGAAGCACCCAGACCTACCCCGGTTCGAAAATACGGCGGCCGCCTAACACTCGCAAACTCGGGCAAGGCCAGAAAACCTGTTGACATGAGCCCGTGCGTCACTTATTATCACATCACCTAGTACTATACTAGGTTTTACTAAGCCCCGGAAACAAAAGCGCGTGTGATTGTATGAAGAAGCTCCTAACTGTCCTGTTCGCAGTTAGCATCTGGGCCACGTTGGCCCCGGCTCAGAGCATCATCCCTATCGGAGCGGGATCGTATGCCTCGTATCCGCCACCGCAAGCCGGCACGACCGCCACGACAACCATCAACCAGCCGATCTACGTCGTCAACACGAACGGCGTCCCGATTCCCACCAACAAATGGTGGACGGACGACGTCGTCGACCAGTACGCGGGCAACATGTGGGCCTACCCGCTCACCGTATCTGCCAGCTCGCAGGGCATCAATGTGTACGATCCGACCAACTGGGGTCTCTCGGGCACCACGCCCCAGTTGGGTGTCGGCACGCCGATCTCGATCCTCGGTCAGGGATTCACGGCCGTCAGTTCGGCGGCGTTGCAGTGGGGTGATTGGACGGTGACCTTCCAATTGCAACAGGCCACGAACCAATTTATGGACGTCACCATCGGCCACGGATTGCCGTATGTCTGGGTTCAGTTTACCGGAATCCAACCGGAAATCTCCCTGCCTGGCGGCGCCACGTATTTTGGCGACAACGGTAATACTCTGACGTTCCCCATAACCACCAACCACTTCGGCATCTCCGTCTTGGGCCAGTACTGGGCCGTCTTCGCGCCGAACAACACGCAGTTCACGCTCAGCAACAGCATGATTAGCGCGTCCTTTGCCGGCACAAACCAGTTCCTCGTGATGGCCGTGATGCCGGCCCAGAGCAATCTGAGCTATTTCTCCCAGTACGCCTACGCCCTTCCCACGAACAGTGTGATGACCTGGGCCTACGATCCGAATGCGGGCGCGGTCACCACCAGCTGGCATCTCGCCACCCAGGTCCTGCAAGGCTCCCAGCCGCAACTTATTCAGGGTTGGCTCGCCCATCACTGGCGCAATACAACCAACAACCTCGCCTTCAATGGCATCCAATACTCCGTCGCCCGCGGCCTGATGAAATGCGCGACCGGAACCGATTTTCAGATCGTCTACAACTTCAATGGAATCCTCCCCACGTTTCCCGCGCCCCAACAACTCGGTCTCACGAACGATTACGATCCCTCGCGCATGGCCTGGTACCTGACCAACGTCGCCGCGAACACCAATGTCGCCCCCGACACCTATTGGGGTGGCAAGGATATGTTGCGGTATGCGCAGCACATGGCGTACGCCAGCCAGCTCGGGGACACCAACTTCACCACCCTCGAAAACACGACCCGCGAAGCTCTCACAAACTGGCTCACCTACACGCCGGGCGAGTCCACGTATTATTTCGCGTCCTATCCGACGTGGAAAGCGCTCGTCGGATTCGAGGCCAGCTACGGCTCGGACCAGTTCAATGACCAGCACTTCCACTACGGCTACTTCACCCATTCCGCCGCGCTTCTCGGCATGTATGACCAGACGTTCCTTACCAATTTCGGCCCGATGCTCACGCTCGTGGCCAAGGAGTACGCCAACTGGGACCGCACCGACACGAACTTCCCTCTCTTCCGCACGTTCGATATCTGGTCGGGACATTCCCAGGCGAGCGGTTTCCCCGATGTGACCCGCGGCGGCAATCAAGAGTCCAGTTCCGAAGCCTGTCAATCGTGGGGCGGACTGTTCCTTCTCGGCTCGATGCTGAACAACAGCCAGATGCAGGCCGCCGGCGCGATGGGCTACATCACGGAAACCACCGCCGTGCGCGAGTATTGGTTCAATGAGAACGGCAGCAACGTCTGGCCGGCCGTCTATGCGCAATCCGTCGTCGGCATCCTCTGGGACAATGGCATGGACTACCAAACCTACTTCGGTCTCGTCCCGATTTACATCCACGGCATCCAGTGGGAACCGCCCTCGCCCATCATGAGTTATCTCGCCTACAACCCGACCTTCGCCCAGAACAACTACAACAGCATGCTCTCCGAGCAGTTGGCCCAGGAAGGTGTCAACACCATCAGCTCGATGGGCTCCGAGTGGGGCAATTACGCCCTCGGTTACGCGGAGCAATTTGAGCCCGACTATGTCGCCGCCCAGATGGACCAGTTGTGGGCCGCCCAAGATCCCGTGGCCACCGATGTTACCTACGCCGGCGTGACCTACTACCAGGCGCACTCCATCCGCGGTCTCGGCTCGATCCAATGGAACATGCACATCAGCGTCCCCACCAGCGCGGTCTATTACAACACCAACACCGCCCAGTTCTCGTACATCGCCTACAATCCGCAGCCCACCCAACAAGTCGCCGCGATCTACAGCAACAACGTGATCATCGGCACAATGACCCTGCCCCCGTACAGCTTCGTCAATCAGCAGACGGCCGGCAGCGTGACCTTTGTCACCAACGTAGTTCCATCGGTCGTCGCGCCAGGCGTGACCGTGAGCTGGCCCACGATGGTCAGCTCGAACTACCAACCACAATTCACCACCGCCTTGCCGGCGATTACCGGCTGGACAAATTGGGGGAGCGAAGTCGTCGGCAACGGTTCGACGAACTCCTTCTTCGATCCGTTCGCGCAATACCAGCAAAAATTTTATCAGGTCCTCCTGTTCGGCACGAGTCCGGGCACCGGCGTGATCTCTTCCGCCGGCAACCTGCTCCTGAATCCCAGCTTCGAAACCGCCGGTGCCACATCCTCCAGCGCGACGAACTGGACCGTGCCCCAGGCCGCCGGCGGACCCGTCTACGGCGTCCGCACCAACGACGACCCGCACAGCGGTTCGTTCAATTTCGAGGTTTATCTCGCCAGCACGGGTGCGGGCCCTGTCGTCCAGCTCCAGCAGGCCAACGTCCCCGTGACCGGCGGCGTGTCGTACACGTTCTCCTTCTATGCCGACCGCCTCACCGGCAGCGTGGGCGACAACGACCAGTACAACATTCAATGGTGGGGTTCGGGTCTTGTCGGCTCCACCGGCTTTAAAACCTTCACGCCGGGCGCGAACGCCTACGCCCAAACCACCGTCACCGGTCTCGTCGCCCCGACCAACGCAACCTCGGCGACCGTGATCTTCTACTGCGCGGGCGCGGCCAGCTCCGGTCAGTCCGCCACGATAGATTTCGACGATGTATCGTTCTCGAATACCAACAGCGCGGGTGGTAGCGGGAGCGGAACCATAACCTCCACGAACGGTGTCCAGGCCGCTATTGCCCAGAACGCCGCCATCAGTTGGTTCGCCAGCAATGGCGTGCCCTACCAGGTCCAATGGTCCGCCGATCAGGTCAACTGGAACAACCTGGGCAGTCAAACCACCGGCACCGGCGCCTCCAACACCGTCTACGATACGTCTGGAGTGACCCATTTCTATCAAGTTCTCTCCATCCAACGCGTGGTCCAAGCGCCTTAAAGCCGAGCGGCGAGGGTAGCCGCGAGACGAGGCCGCGTTGTTTCGGCACCCGCAGGGCGACGCGAACGGGCGTGAGAGCAGTCAACCGAGCCACCGAGAGCGGCGCGGCGCAACGGGCGTGATTTGGGGAGAGAACGCTGCCAAATGAAGCCATTTCGGAGCCCCAATCGCGTCGCCGATAGGCCCGAAAACCCCAAACGAACCCAGGCCAAAAGCATGGTACGAGCCCGCTCCAAGTCCCTAACGACGAGCGGTGACGTAATCGTTGACCGCTGAGGACTTCCGCTTCCCCTCCACCTTCTGACTCCTGAATTCTGTCCCTCGTCTCCCTCTCACTCGCCGCCGCGGAATTGATCCGTCTTGTTCTTGAAGAGCACGTTGAATGTCGTCAGCGAACCGTACGATCGCGTGACGTATTGCTGAAACTCCACTTTCTCGGCGTCGCTAAGCTTCTCGTGGCTGTTGATCTTCTGCTCCAGCACACGCAGGTTGTTGCGCAACATCACCACTTTGTGGAAGAACACGTCCAGCGAGATCTCCTTCGCCTGCAAACTCGCGTCGGACGGATGGAGCATCAATCGCCCGCCGTGCCATCGCCCCCCGAGTTGCTCCACCACTTCCCCCGGGGTTCCCACTCCCAGTTCGGTCAACACCACCCGCGTGGTCTTCTCGATGAATTGCGCCAGCGGCATGTCCTGTCCGCCCACTGATACGCGGACCTCCTCGGCCACCAGATCACTCGTCTCCGGCGCGATGGTCAGCGTCGCATCACTAAATCGTATGTCCGCCGTGTTCTCGGTGATCGATTTGACGACGCCCATCCCGTGCTGCGGATGTCGCACCTTCATGCCGACGTGTAATTCCGAAATCTTCATGGCTGTTCCCTCATTACCGAGTCGGCCACTCGTATCCCTTGGTCTTGGCATGGCGATACCGGCGGATCAGCGCATTGGTCGAACTGTCGTGCTTGAGCGATGGGTCACTGATGCTCTGTAGTTCGGGCGTGATCTTTTTCGCCAAGACCTTCCCCAACTCGACTCCCCATTGGTCAAACGAGTCGATGTTCCAAATCGCGCCCTGTGTGAACACCACGTGCTCGTACAACGCCACCAGTTTGCCCAGCATTTCCGGGGTCAGTTGCGCCGCCAAAATCGTGTTCGACGGGCGGTTGCCTTCAAACATGCGGTGCGGCACCAGCCAATCCGCCGTGCCTTCCGCCTTCACTTCCTCCGCCGTCTTGCCAAACGCCAGCGCCTCGCTCTGCGCAAACAGGTTCGACATCAACAATTCGTGGTGGTCGCCCATCGGGTTCAGCGGATAGCAGAACCCGATGAAATCACACGGAATCAACTTCGTCCCCTGATGAATGAGCTGGTAGAATGAGTGCTGGCCGTTGGTGCCGGGCTCGCCCCAGAAAACCGGACCCGTCTGGTAATCCACCCGCGTTCCCCCCAGCGTGATGTACTTGCCGTTGCTCTCCATCGTCAATTGCTGCAGGTACGCGGGGAACCGCTTCAAATACTGGTCATACGGCAGCACCGCGGCCGTCTGCGCCCCGAAAAAGTTGTTGTACCACACGCCCAGCAGCCCCATCAGCACGGGCAGGTTCTTGCTGAACGGCGCGGTGCGAAAATGTTCGTCCATCGCGTGGAACCCGGCCAGCATCGACCGAAACTCCTTCGGACCGATGGCGATCATCGTTGCCAAACCGATCGCCGAATCCATCGAGTACCGTCCGCCCACCCAGTCCCAAAAGCCGAACATGTTCACCGGATCAATCCCGAACTTCGCCGCTTCCGGCACGTTGGTCGAGATGGCCACGAAATGGTCGGCCACCGCTCGCCGGTTCGAAAACCGGTTCACCACCCATTCTTTGGCGCTCTGCGCGTTGGTCATCGTCTCCTGCGTCGTGAACGTCTTCGACGACACAATAAACAGCGTCTCCTCGGGGCTGAGGTCGCGCGTCGCCTCGGCAAAATCGGTCCCGTCCACATTCGACACGAACCGGAAAGTCAACTCGCGCCGGCTGTAATGGCGCAACGCCTCGTACGCCATCACGGGACCAAGGTCCGACCCGCCGATGCCGATGTTGATGACATTGCGGATCCGTTTGCCCGTATACCCCTTCCACACCCCGCTACGCACGCGATCGGCGAACTCCTCCATCTTATCCAGAACGGTATGCACTTTCGGAACAACGTTTTCGCCGTCCAGAATGATCGACTGCCCGCGCGGCGCCCGCAAGGCCACGTGTAACACCGCCCGGTCTTCGGTGATGTTGATCTTCTCACCCTGGAACATCGCGTCGATCCGCCCGCGCAGGTTGCACTCCTCAGTGAGCTTCAACAAAAGTTGGATGGTCTCGTCGGTGACGCGGTTCTTCGAGTAATCTAGGTACAGCCCCACGCCCTCAGCGGTCAGTCGCTCACCGCGCTTGGGGTCATCCGCGAAGAGTTTCCGCAGATGCACGTCCTTGACGCTCTGGTAATGCGCTTCGAGCACCTTCCATGCGGGACGTTGCGTGAGTGCTGTTTTGTTCATGGTCCTAGTGAATTGACGAATCGCCTGGTGCCAAGCCACCGTTTGAGTATAACACGCCCCTCTTTTTCCTCAACAACCGTTTGTCACGCCTTGCACAAGGCCCGCAATCACGCTATTCTCACGCCGGTCGCTCGAATCGCCATGAAATCCTCCCCAACCCGGAACGCCCCATCGAACAAAGTCGTTTTCCTGTTCGATGTCGACAACACGCTTCTCGACAACGACCGCGTGATCGCCGATCTCCGCACGTACCTGCATCGCGAGGTCGGACCGAAACGGGCCCGGCAGTACTGGTGCATTTTCGAGGAGTTGCGCTCCAAGTTGGGATACGCCGACTACCTCGGCGCCCTGCAGCGCTACCGCGCCGAATACCCGCGTGATCTGCGGTTGCTGACGGTGTCACGCTTCCTCATCGAGTATCCCTTCGCCAATCGCCTGTTCCCCAACTCACTCGATGTCGTCGAGCATGTCAAGAAATGGGGGCTGCCGGTCATCCTGTCCGACGGCGACGTGGTGTTCCAGCCGCTCAAGGTCGAGCGCTCGGGCCTGTTCGAGGCCGCCGATGGCAACGTGCTCATCTATGTCCACAAGGAGAACGAACTCGACGACGTGAAGAGACGTTTCCCCGCCCGCCATTACGTCCTCATCGACGACAAACTGCGCATCCTGACCGCTGTGAAGAAACGCTGGCGCGAACGCGTCACCACCATCTTCGTCCGCCAGGGCCACTACGCCCACGACTCCAAAGTCCTCGCCACCTACCCCCCAGCCGATGTCCACATCGACCACATCGGCGACTTGTTGCACATCGATTTCTCAAAGCAGACGAAATCCCAAGCCTGAACCATGTCTGGCTTCAGGCCTTGGGTGCTTCTTCCAGAAGTGCATCCAAATCCAACGGATGCGTAAACATCTCGACACCACCCTCCGCGCTACGCGGCCACTGCTCCTTCGGCCGGTCCCAGTACAGTTCCACGCCGTTGCCGTCCGGGTCTCGCAGGTAAATCGCCTCGCTCACTCCGTGGTCAGAGGCGCCTTCCAGCGGAATCCCCGCCTTGACGACACGCCGCAACCCATCGGCCAGCGTGGCGCGCGTCGGATACAGAATCGCCAGATGATACAGCCCCGTGGTTCCCTCGGGCGGCGGCGAACCTCCCGCGCTTTCCCACGTGTTCAATCCGATGTGATGATGATACCCGCCCGCCGAGACAAACGCCGCGCTCTTGCCGTAGCGTTGGGTCAATTCGAACCCGAGCACGCCGCAATAAAACGCCAGCGCACGATCCAGGTCCGCCACTTTCAAATGCACGTGGCCGATCCTCACTCCCGCATCAATCGGAGCCTGTTTCACAAGGGTTTAGATGCCCGACATACCGCGCGGGTTTCAAGCCCGTGCCGCAGCCGCGTCCGCCGAACTTTTCGCTCGGCAACGCTGGAGCCGTCAGGCATCCTTCGCGCCAGCGCATGAAATCCAGCCGACTCGAAGCGTTCAGCGATGGCGTGATCGCGATCATCATCACCATCATGGTGCTGGAGTTGAAAGTCCCGCACGCCACCGCACTCGCCGACCTGAAACCGTTGTTGCCGGTGTTCCTGAGTTACGTGTTGAGCTTCCTCTACGTCGGCATCTACTGGAACAACCATCACCACCTGCTCCATTCCACCAAGCACGTCACCGGCGGCATCCTCTGGGCCAACCTCCACCTGCTGTTCTGGCTGTCGCTCTTTCCGTTCACCACCGCCTGGATGGGTGAGAACCATCTCGCCCCCACGCCCGCCGCCGTCTACGGCTTCGTGCTGCTGATGGCCGCCATCGCGTATTACATCTTGCAACGCGCCATCATCAAACTGCAGGGATCCGACTCCCTGCTCGCCGCGGCCATTGGGAAGGACTGGAAAGGCAAAGTCTCACCCGCGCTCTATTTCATCGCCATCCCGCTCGCGTTCGTCAGCCCGTGGATTTCCACCGGCCTCTACGTCCTCGTCGCCCTCCTCTGGCTCATCCCCGACCGCCGCATCGAACGCGTGCTCGTAAAGCACGAAGAAGAATGAGTTTCCGCCGTCCGCGTGCCCCCACGCGGCGAGATGTGCGCGACCGGACAAAGACAACCAATTCGCCTACCTGCTGGCCGGTCCCGCTCCGGGAAACCGCTCGGTATGCTGGTAGCCGCCTCGCCCCCCAGTACGCGACCTGTTACCTCGCCCTGATCGCACACTTCAAATCCCGCGGCGGCTACCACCCCGTCCGCCTTGATTCAAAATAGCTCCAGCGGGATTCCGCGAGGTGTGGTTGTCGCGTTTGACGGACGGCGGAGCTTGTGGTCATTTAGGGCATTGCCCGCACTCGCCCAAACTCAGGTCATCCCGAATCCACACGTGTAGCACATTCCGGACACTTTCGAGCCTGTCAAAGTTAACGCTCTTATAGATTCGGCCTACGAGGTCCGTTGGCATGCGCTCAATGGAACGATCCTTAAGCAGAGCACACCGGCGGCCGGTCATGAGCATGCTCCCGACTTCAATTGTCAGATTGTAATTCAGACCCTTCTTCTTGCGGTCTTCAAAAAACGCGATCCCGTACTGGCTTGCCCACATATGTGCCGCAACGTTTGTCCACAGATCATCGTTGATTGCGCGGTCAGAGGCCAAGTGGAATTCAAGACCGTGTTGCCGGCAGACTTCACGAGCAATCTTCAGAGCAGGTTCAACCGGATCAGAGTCCGTGCCGCGGCCTCCAGTATCCGGAAATCGCGTCATACCGAACACATTCCGCTCAAAGGGATGTGCGTCCAAGAATCGATGCAAGCCGGGGATGAGTCCGGGAGGGGCAAGCGCTGGCGGCACCACGGTATGAGCAACTTGCCCAAGAATCGACATGCTATTCGCTGATTCCGCGGAGAAAGCGGCGAGATCCAAATCCGAAAGAAGAGCGAGGGAGGACTGACGGCCCAGGGGCGTCATCCGCCAAGTACCCTTCAACGTTCCATTCGTGAGAAGGCCTTTGTTTCGTAGCTTCGCCACAGTGTCGGAAACGTTGACAGGCCTAGGCAACGCGCTATCCACGAACATCTGCTCCAGTTGCTTCGGTGTAAACTGACCATCGGTGTCACGCGCTTGCGCAAAACGGGCCAACACTATCGCCTGCTCGGGAAAGCCCATCTTCTGCAGACGCACTCCGATTGCCTGACTAGCGCCTGAATCATTCATGAGAAAACCCAATCAGCGTTTTTGAAATCACTTAACAGGCGCGGTCGGCTTCCGGCTCGTCCCCTTTGAGACTTTGTAGGTCCGCTTGAAGTGGGCCTCACCATGCACAGTGGGACGAAACGCGCCTCTACCTCCACGACGAAATAGACTATTTCCTTTCCGCCTAGCCGCAAGGTAGGTCTTGTCGAGCCGCTCCGGCACAGTCACTCCAACGTCATCCGCGAGTTCTTGCATTTCGTCCACCGTAAATTCTGAGGAGCCGTATTGGGCATAGTGGTACGCCGCAACAGCCAACGCGTTATCAGACGGTTTGTCATTTTTAAGCCCTGCAAAGAACGCTTCCCGATTGGCCGGAGCGCGCTCTGCCCCACCAGGAGTGTCATCAACCGGATGATCAGTGCTCTCGGTATCTTGATTTTGGTCACCCCCCGCTCCACCGAGCAGAATCGACACTATCCGCCTGCCGATGTTCTCATGAACTTTCCTGTGAATGTCTATTCCTACCCCTTTGATTTTGACGTCAAACTCGTTTTGCTTGCTCACAATGCCGCCTCCTACGCCTGTGGTTTCTCCGATTTGTACTGGTCAACAAGTAATTCCGCTTTGGATGTGGCGTAGTACAAATCGCCTTCCTTTGCGATGAAGCCCATGATCTGGGCACGCCCGTACTGCGACTGTGCCGGGGGCTTTGGCTCCTTGGCCTCACGAAACGCGGCGGTTAGATCCTTCAGGGCAAATCGACTCGCGCCGCGTTTCCGTTCCAAGTAAACCGCCATCACAGCAATCCTCTTCGTCATGATCTTGTAGTTGAATTCGCGAAGGAATTCCTGCGGCGAGACGGGCTTTCCGCTTCCGTGCACTGTTGGTGCTGTTTTGTGCTGGATGGCGCTCGTTGTCGATCCAACGCCTCCTCCGTCGGCGTCGAACACCGAGTGGAGGTAAACAAGAATCCGACCGCGCTCTTCAGGGGTCAAGGGTGAGAGGATGCTGATCGTTCGTTCCAAGGCTTTTATTTCGCGTGTTACTTTAAATGTATTACTCATAACAGAGTACAAGTAACATCACGCACTATACAAGTCAAGTCCTTAGCCCGATCACCTTGGAAAGCCCAATTTCCGCTCACGATTATGGAGAATAGAAGTGTGGACCGCCCACACTACGGAAGCGGTCGAGCGTGTGCGGGAAGATCAATCCGTTTTCCGGTCGCGGCGGACTCGCGCGCGGCGTCGAGAATTTCCATCACGGTCATGTTCACGTCCAGCGATGAAAGATCGCCGGAGGGTTGCACTTCCCCGCGCACGACCGCGGCCAAATAGGAGATCGGGTCGGACTGGGGACCGCTCAACGGCGCGACAGTCGTCTGTGTTTCCTTTTCCAACTGGTCGCCCTCCAACACGCGCAATAGATCCCTCCGTGGCACCAGCACGTACCCGGTCTGACCGTAAATCTCCATGTCCTTTCGGTTGTACGGCCAATTCCAGGAGGCCTGGATAATTCCCTGGGCTTTGGGATACGTCACCACAATCGTCGCTTCATCGTCCACCTTCGGATACATATCGGGCTTGATGTGCTGCGTCACCGCGAACACCGACGTCGGCCGCTGGCCGTGCATGAGCCACGTCATCAGGTCGGCGCCATAACAGCCAAAATCCGGCAGCGCCCCACCACCGTCCAGTACCGGGTCGGTGAGCCACTTCAAGAACTCGGGCGGACAACCGATTTCTTTCGGCCCTTGGTGTCCGTCATGCACCACGAACTTGCGCAGGTCACCGATCGCATGCTCGTCGCAGACCAGTTTGTACGCTTCCTGAGTGGCTGGATACCAGGTGGTCTCGTAATTGACGAGCAGATGAATGCCGCCATTTTTGGCTGCAGCAGCCATGGCGCGGGCGTGCTCCATGTTCACGGCCAGCGGCTTTTCCATCATCACAGTCTTAATGCCCCGCTTGGCGCACGTTCCCACCAGGCGCGCGTGATCGAACGTGCTCGTAAACAGCGCCACCGCTTGCACGTTGGTTTTGGCCAGCAGCTCTTCCAAGCTGGCGTAAAACAGATTCGTGTTGAGTTGCCAGCGCTGGACGGCTTGCGCCACCAACGCCTGATCCGGCTCCACGATGCCCACCACCTGCACCTCGGCGTTGGTGAGCGCCTGCGGCAGAAACCCCCGCACATGAGTGTGAACCAGCCCAATGACGGCGATACGAACTGGCGGTTTGCCTCCCCCCTCAGAAAACGCTGGCCGCGCAGTCAGGCCGAGGAAGCAAAGAGCCAGAAGCAGGTTCTTCACGTCACGCCTTGCCGTAAACCTGCGCGCCCTTCTCGACAAACTCCTTCGACTTGGCTTCCATGCCTTTTTTCAAGGCTTCGGATTCGGCAATCCCCTGTTCTTCGGCATATTTCCGCACGTCTTCGGTGATCTTCATGGAACAGAAATGCGGGCCGCACATGCTGCAAAAATGGGCGAGCTTGGCGCCTTCGGCAGGTAAAGTTTCATCATGGAACTCGCGCGCCGTATCTGGGTCGAGACTGAGATTAAACTGGTCCTCCCAGCGGAATTCGAAACGGGCTTTGCTCAAGGCATCATCCCGCAATTTCGCGCCGGGATGACCTTTCGCCAGATCGGCGGCATGCGCCGCGATCTTGTAGGCGATAACGCCGTCCTTCACGTCTTTCTTGTTGGGCAAACCGAGATGTTCCTTCGGGGTGACGTAGCAGAGCATCGCGCAGCCATACCACCCAATCATCGCCGCGCCGATCGCGCTCGTAATATGGTCGTAGCCGGGCGCGATGTCGGTCGTGAGCGGCCCGAGCGTGTAGAACGGCGCTTCCTCACACCACTCCAGTTGCTTGTCCATGTTCTCCTTGATGAGGTGCATCGGGATATGACCGGGGCCTTCATTCATGACCTGACACCCATATTCCCAGGCGATCTTTGTGAGTTCGCCCTGTGTCTTCAATTCCGCAAACTGCGCCTCATCATTGGCATCCGCAATCGAGCCGGGCCGCAATCCATCACCCAGTGAAAAACTCACGTCATAGGCCGCCATGATTTCGCAAATCTCCGGGAACCGCGTGTAGAGGAAACTCTCCTGATGACGCGCGAGACACCACTTCGCCATGATCGACCCGCCGCGTGAGACAATGCCTGTGACACGTTTCGCGGTCAGCGGGATGTACCGCAGCAACACGCCCGCATGGACCGTGAAATAATCGACTCCCTGCTCGCACTGTTCAATCAGCGTGTCGCGATAGACTTCCCACGTCAGTTCTTCCGCTTTGCCATCGACCTTCTCCAACGCCTGGTAGATCGGCACGGTGCCAATCGGTACCGGCGAATTCCGTAGAATCCACTCCCGCGTCTCATGGATGTTCTTGCCCGTCGACAAATCCATCACCGTGTCCGCACCCCACTTCGTCGCCCACCGCATTTTCTCAACTTCTTCTTCAATACTCGACGCGACGGCGCTATTGCCGATATTCGCATTAATCTTCACGAGGAAGTTCCGCCCGATGATCATCGGCTCGGACTCAGGATGATTGATGTTGGCGGGAATGATCGCCCGACCGCGCGCCACTTCACTGCGGACAAACTCGGGTTCGAGCCCCTCACGAATAGCGATGAATTCCATCTCCGGCGTGACGATCCCCTGTCGCGCATAATGAAGCTGGCTGACAGCCTTACCCGGCTTCGCCCGCAGCGGCTTCCTTCGCAAGCTGACAGGAATCTCGCGGTCACTTCTCCCTGCAATCGGCTTGTACGACGATGTAGTCTCCTCAACATCACCACGACCACGAATCCATTCACTCCGCAACGCCGGCAAACCACGCTGGACATCCCCGTGAAACGAAGGATCACTCCACGGACCGCTGGTGTCGTACACGCGAACCGGCTCGTTCACTTCAACACGGCCGGTGTGGCTTACCGTGGGCGACAATTCGATTTCGCGAAACGGCACGTGCACGTCCTTGTGTCGTTTGCCCTCCACGTGGACCTTCTTCGATTTCGGCAACACCTCGCTGCTGTGTGCCTCACCCGTGCCATTCTTCGGTGCGATCATCTTGTTCTGCCTCCCGCCCGAAACCATTCGGGCTTGAACGAAAAAACCGACCCTGAAATCCAGGAGTCGGCTTCGCAACGTGTTTCCCTACGCCAGCATTACCTGGGTCAGGTTCAGTGGGTCTTCCGCCTCGTGCGGAATCTCAGCCTCGAAAGGCTCCCCAAACGAATCTGCCTATGAAATTGTCAATTGAACGACCGACCGCACCCGCAACTCGAATGCGCGTTTGGATTCTTGATCCGGAACCCCGAACCCTGCAAGCTGTCCTGATAATCGATCTCGCTGCCCTTCAGGAAATTCATGCTCATCGGATCGACCACCACCTCGACGCCATCCTGCGCAATCACCTCGTCATCGGGCTTCTTGTCATCGAACGCCATGCCGTATTCCATGCCCGAACAGCCACCCGTTTCGATGTACACGCGCAGGGGCTTGCCCTGTACGCCCTGATCGCTGAGCAAAGTCTTGATGTGCTTCGTTGCGTTTTCCGTGAGTGTTATCATGTCGTCACCACCAAACTGCACCTCAACTCTACCAAGTCCGCGCCACGCTGTCAAACCCACCTCCACTCATTCGATGACGACCCCACCATAACCCACCACACGCGTGAAATCGCCACTCACGTCGCCGCTGGTGCGGTATTCGAGGAGTTCGGCGTGTTTCGCGCCGAGTCCCCTCGCCGACCATAACACGATATACGTAGCCGCGACCCCGCACATGGAAACACCGACGTCGATGACCCGGTCCATCAGCGCGTCCGGGTCCAGTTTCACGATGGCGTCCAAAACCAGTTTGTCCTTTATGTGGGACACTTCCTGGTCTTCGTAGTGATCGAGGTCGGTCGAAGCGACGAGCAGCACTGGCTTGCCACATTCTCGTACGCATTGTGCGACAGCACCGCCGATTTCTTTGAGTTCGCGACGCCCACCGCTCTCGGGCCAACCGCCACCAATCAAAAGCGGGACAATGTGGACATTTGGATTCGCCCGCAACAGCATCGGTATCTGGACTTCCAGCGAATGTTCCTGGGCGTGAGCCTTGGTATCTTCAGCAAGTAATTCACAATGGTCGAGAAGCTCCAACGCCAACGGCTCGGCCACCGGCACATTCCCCACGGGTGTATGCCATGCGCCCGAACTATACACGGCGTAGTGGCTGCCGGCATTGCGATGATTGGGGCCGACCAGAATCACACAGTCGGGGACTTTCACGCTGGAGTAGACAAGCCCTGCTGTGTGGCCGGAATACATCCAGCCTGCGTGTGGACAAACTACGGCGATGGCTTTCCGCTTTGGGACGGTGGAAAGAATCAGTGCGTCGAGCGCCGCACCGATCTCCGACGCCTCTGCCGGGTAGAACTGCCCGGCCACTGCTGGTTGACGAATCACGGTATTCCCTTTCCGGCCACCCGTCACTTCATCCATTATGGCACCGTTTGGACCGATTCCGCAAGCACACTCAACACACGCTCCAACTGCTCGCCGTTGATGCAGTACGGCGGCATCAGCACGATGGTGTTGCCAATGGGCCGGGTGAGCACGCCTCGTCGGCGCATTTCCGCACAGACCTTGATGCCAATCCTGTCGGTCAACGGAAACGGCTTCTTCGCGCCAACATCTTGAAACAACTCAATGGCGCCGATCATCCCGATGTGCCGCACGTCTCCGACGTGCGGAAGTTGTCTCATCAATTCCAAGCCAGCGCGCAGGTGTTCACACTTTGGTTGGAGCGCCTTCAACGTTTGCTCTTCTTCGAACACTTGCAAATTCCCCAACGCCGCCGCGCAGCCGAGTTGGTTGCCGGTATAACTGTGCCCATGAAAGAACGTCTTAAACTCGGCGTAGTCGCCAAGAAATGCACGGAAGACTTCCTCGGTCGTCAGCGTCGCCGCCAGCGGCAGATAACCACCGGTGAGACCTTTCGCCACCGCCATCAGGTCGGGCGTCACACCTTCCTGCTCACAGGCAAACATCGTCCCCGTGCGGCCGAAGCCGGTCATCACTTCATCAGCAATCAACAGCGCCTCGTGCTTCGTACAAAGACGCCGTAACTCCGCCAGCAGACCTCGTTGCCACATCTTCATTCCTGCCGCACCTTGCACGAGCGGCTCGATGACAACGGCGGCAACGGCGTCGCGGTGCTCGCGCATGAGTTGCGCCACATGAGTGATGTCATTAGCACGATCGACATCGAAGAGCAGGGGGCGAAATGCTGAATGAAACAAATCGATTCCGCCCACGCTGACCGCGCCCAGCGTGTCGCCGTGATACGCATCGGCAAACGCCACAAACCTCGTGCGCCGTGGCTCTTTCCGGTGCTGCCAGTATTGCAGCGCCATCTTGATGGACACCTCCATCGCGGTCGAGCCGTCGTCGGAATAGAACACCCGCGTCAGTCCCTGCGGCGCAATCGCCACCAGTTTTTCCGCCAGTTCAATGGCAGGCTCATTCGACAGGCCAAGGAATGACGAATGTGCGATCCTGCCGAGCTGGTCCTTGATGGCCTGTGTAATCTTCAGATGCTGATGACCATGGAGATTCGTCCAGATCGAGGAATTCGCATCGATATACTCGCGCCCGTTCACGTCCCGCAGAATTGCGCCCTGCCCCGACTCAATGATGACGGGCTCTTCTCCCATCCAGTCCTTCATCTGCGTGAACGGATGCCAGAGGTGGCGATGGTCCTTGTCAGCGAGTGAGTCCACCAAACTCCCCCAGAAACTGTTCGATATCGCGTGGCTCATGCGCGGCGGTCACCGTGACCCGCAGGCGGGCTTTGCCCTTCGGAACGGTTGGAAAACGAATGGCTGGCACGAAGATACCGCGCTCGTAAAGCCTCTGTGAAGTTTCCACGGTGGCCGCCTCGTCCCCGATAATGATCGGGATGATCGGACTGCGGGATTCATTCTGGATACCGAGCGCCGACAATCCGTTTTTCATGAGGCTCACGTTGCGCCAGAGCCGGTCGCGTCGTTCATGCCCAGGCTCGCTCATGACAAAGTCCACGGCTGCCGCGGACGCCGCGCACACCGCCGGCGGCAACGCTGTCGAATAAATCAGGCTGCGCGCCCGATTTCGCAGGAAGTCGATCAACACTTGGGATCCGACAACAAAACCGCCCAGGCACCCAAGCGCTTTGCTGAGCGTGCCGAGTGTGACATCGACCTTGTCCTCGACGCCGGTGGCCTCAGCAAGACCACGGCGATTCTTCGCATACAATCCGGTCGCGTGCGCTTCATCAATCATCAGCCATGCCCCGTATTCTTCTTTCAGCTCGACGATCTCCGCCAACGGCGCCAGATCGCCGTCCATGGAAAATACCGTCTCGGTCACGATCAGCGTCCGTCGAAACGAGCCGCTCTGTTGAAGAATGGCTTCGAGCTTTTTCAGGTTCTTGTGCGGGTAGACGCGAATCGTCGCGCCGCTCTGGCGGGCGCCGTCGATGATGCTCGCGTGATCCAGCTTATCGAGAATGACCACATCTCGTTCCCCGACCAGCGCGGTAATGGTGCCGACATTGGCCGCATAACCGCTGCTGAAAACCAGTGCGGCTTCCTTTGCCTTGAACGCCGTGAGTCTGCGCTCCAAGTCCTCGTAGGGTTGCAAGTTCCCGGACACCAGGCGCGACGCGCCGGCCCCGACCCCATACTTCTCCATCGCATCCACCGACGCCTGTCTCAACACCGGGTCGTTGGCCAAGGCAAGGTAATCGTTGCTGGAAAAGTTCAGAAACTCGCGGCCATTGAGCTGGATGCGCGGGCCTTGCGCCGATGTCACGTTCCGCAGGGTGCGGTACAACCCTTCCGCACGCGTCTTGTCCAAGTCAGCGCCGAGTTGATCACGGAGATTTGACATTCGATGAGGAAGATTCCGGCGGCGCTTGATAGATCACCACGGCATGCGGATCGACCCGATAGCGCAGCCCGGCGCTCTCCGTCACATATTTCAACACATCCGCCAAAGGAACACTGCGAAGATTCATCGTGATCTTGGCGGCCTTAAAGTTCTCTGGTGCCTGCCAGACGAAGTTGATCGGAGTATCGGCCCCCGAAACCTTCTGACTTTCCGCCTGCAAAAAGTCAATGACCCCCGCCACACCCGCCCCGCGGAAGTTGACCTCGGGGATGATGATGGTTTCCAGTGACTCCCTCAGTGCCATGGAGGAATGGGGATCATGCTTTGCAACTTCGATCCCGGCAAGCAAGCGCTTGTATTCCAAGTTGTCCGGGTATAGCTGCAACATCTGCTTGCAGCGCGCCTCGGCTTCGTCGTATCGGCCCGTCCGCTGCAGAAGGAGCACCGTCTGTTGATCGGTAAGCTGGTATGTGTTGGTTTCCATGTCCGCAGCCACAGCCGGCGCGAAGGGCAGCAAACAGGTTAGCCCTAGCAGGCTGATGCACCAAATCGCTGAGTCATTCCGTATCATCGAAAACCACCTTCCCCCCCACCATCGAGAAACTCACCTGCTTGTCGGCGTAGACAATCGCCTCATAGGGGTCCCCGCCGGCGCCATCCATCGGCGCGGCAATCAGGTCGGCCCAAGCGCCAACGGCAACGCGTCCCAGCTTCTCACGGAGGTTCAACGCCTTGGCGGCGTTGACCGTGGCCAGGGTCAACAATTCCTGGGCTGATATACGCGGGAACATATGGCCGAGCGTTTGCATTTCGCTCAGCATGTTCAGTGTATCGTTGCTGGCCATGCTGTCGGTACCGAGGCAGGTATTGATCCGGTGCTCTTTCCAGGTGTTCAGCGGGGGGCTGCCACGGCCGAAGAAGCGATGCGTCTTGGGGCAGTGCACCACGTGTGTGCCCGTCTGCGTGAGCAGCGAGACGTCCAGCGGCGTGAGGTAATTCGCGTGGGCGGCGAGGCAGTTGGGCCCAAGCACACCGCACTCGGACAGCAATTGCGTCGGACTTACGCGTTTGCAGTCGGACATGTCGCGGCCGGCGCGCAAAAAATAGTCATACATATGCCCCGTGCCGCGACGAATCATGTCGTCTTCTTCCTCCGACTCGGCAAGATGCGTCGTCAATGGAATATTGCGCCCGCGAGAGTATCGGGCGCAGAGCCGGTACAACTCGGCCGTCGCCGTGTAGGGCGCATGCGGGGAAAACCCAAAACCTCCGTACGGGTTGGAATGGGCCGCGATGAATTCCAACGTCTGCGCCACCACTTCGCGGGCGCCTTCGGGATGATTGAAATCAATCATTTCCAGGCACCACCACACACGCAGTTGTGGCAGCGGAACCTGCTCGATGAACCTTGGGAACGACTCGATGTTCACTACCGTGGTCGTCCCGGACCGCGCCAGCATATCCAGGCCGATTTGGATTCCCTCAAGATACTCTTTTTCGGGGTGAAGTTGCTTGGCGGCGACCAACTGCAGCAGCCACTCGGTGAAACTGCCGCGCCACTGGACCTCGTCGTGGAGCCGGGTGTAGTCGAGATGGCAATGCGCGTTGATCAACCCCGGTGCCAGCGCCCGTTCGCCCAGGTCGCGAACTTCACCTGTGTGGGCGGCTCGCACTTCCGCGGTCTTGCCCACGGCCACAATCGTGTCGCCTTCGATGACCACCGCGCCATCTTCGATCGGCGGCTGGTCCATCGGCAACACGTATCGCGCTCGCAAGATCATGAACTCATTCTCTCTCGTCGCAGGGGATTCGGATTCGTTCGATGGAACGGGCGCGACCGGTCGTCTCGTCCACGTCGACAATCGCACCACACAACGCGACGTCACCCTCCGCAACCTCCAGTTTCTGTGGCATCTGGGTGAGAAACCGCTGCAGCACCGCGCCCACGTCCCGCCCCAGCACCGAATCATGCGGCCCGCACATGCCGGCGTCCGACAGGTACGCCGTGCCCTTGGGCAGGACGTGCTCGTCTGCCGTCGCCACGTGTGTGTGTGTTCCAATCACCGCACTCACCTTTCCATCCAGGAACCGACCCATGGCAATTTTCTCGCTCGTGGCTTCGGCATGCAAGTCCACAATGATGATTTTCGTCTGCGTGAGCAACCGCGCGACCTCGGCTTCGGCAGCGCGAAATGGACAATCCGTGTTCGGCATGAACACTCGGCCAATCAAGTTCAGCACCCCGACGGGCGGTAATCCGTCCAATCGTACCACCGTCGATCCCTTCCCCGGAGCGGAAGCGGGGAAGTTCAGAGGACGCAGCAGCCGCGGCTCGCGCTCAATGACCTCGTAGACCTCTTTTTGGTCCCACACGTGGTCGCCCGAGGTGATCACGTCCACCCCGCTCGTGAGCAATGCGTCCACGGTTGATGCTGTCAGGCCGGCTCCGTGCGCGCTGTTTTCGCCGTTGGCGATGACGAAGTCGATATCCCGTTCCTTCCGCAGGCGCGGCACCAAGGTGGCGACCGCCCGTCGCCCGGGTTTGCCGACGACGTCGCCAATGAACAGGATCCTCATTTCGCGTACTCCACGGCGCGTGTTTCGCGAACCACGGTGACCTTGATTTGACCGGGATACTGCAACTCCTGCTCGATCTTTTTGCTGATGTTGCGCGCCATTTGAACCGCCTCGTCATCGGTGACCGTATTCGGTAGCACAAACACGCGAATCTCCCGCCCGGCCTGAAGCGCGTAGCTTTTATCGACACCGGGAAAGGCGTTGGCGACAGTTTCGAGCTTCTCGAGGCGTTGGAGGTACAAATCCATACTCTCGCTGCGGGCGCCGGGTCGCGACGCGCTAATCGCGTCCGCCGCGCTGGCCAGCACGCCGTACGTGGTGATCGGCTCGACTTCGTGGTGGTGACAGGCCACCCCCTGCCACACTTCTTCCGGCTCGCCGTACTTCCGGAGAAGCTCCGCACCGATCTTGGCGTGCGACCCTTCCACTTCATGGTCCACCGCCTTGCCGATGTCGTGAAACAGGCCCACGCGCTTGGCGATCTGCTGGTTGAGCCCGAGTTCTGCCGCCATCATGCCCTCGATCTCGGCGACTTCCACCGAGTGATCCAGCACGTTCTGGGCAAAACTGTGGCGGAATCGGAGCCGTCCAAGCAACCGGGTCACTTCGGGATGCACTTTCTGCAGCCCAACCCGAATCACCGCCTCCTCCCCCGCTTTGTGGATCAGCCCATCCAGTTCTTCACGGACCTTCACGACCTCCTCTTCGATGCGGGCCGGGTTGATCCGGCCGTCGGCGATGAGGCGTTCCAACGTCTGCCGGGCCAACTCGCGACGAACGGGGTCGAACCCGCTGAGCACCACTGCCTGGGGCGTGTCATCAATGAGCACGTTGATCCCCGTGGCGGCTTCGAAGGCGCGAATGTTCCGGCCCTCGCGACCGATGATGCGCCCCTTCATCTCTTCGCTCGGGAGCGTAATGGTACAGCTTGTCGCCGTCTGGACGTAGCTCGATGCGCACCGCTCGATCGCAATGGTAATGGTCCGCTTGGCCTCGCGATCGCCCTGTTGCTTGGCCTCCTCGATGATTCGTCGGGTCATCGCGGCGGCTTCGGCGTGTACGTCCTCCTGTAGTTGCATCAGCAGTCGCTTCTTGGCTTCCTCGGCGCTCAGACCCGCTACCCGTTCCAGTTCCCGCTGGGTCAGCTTCTTCAGATCGTCAATCTCGGTCTGAATCTTGTGGAGTTCTTTCTCCCGTTCCACAACCGTCACTTCCTTCTTGGAAACCTCCTCCGTCTTTCGGTCGAGCAAATCCGCCTTGCGATCCAGATTGGACTCGCGCTGCATAACCCGCTTCTCCATCTCCAGCAATTCCTGCCGTCGATCCTTGTTTTCCTTGTCGAACTGCTCTCGTGATTTGTATGTTTCTTCCTGTGCTTTTACCCGCGCATCCCGAAGCGTTTCTTCCGCTTCCTTCCGCGCGGTCTCAATGATCCCACCAGCCGTTTTGGTGTCCGCTCTCGCCTTCGCCTGGCAAAGTAACCAGCCAAACGCAACGCCGACGACCAGGGTGATGAGACCGATTATGATATAGGTCATTGTCGGTTACCCCTGAGGTTGACCACTCGTGTTTCCGTCACAATGAAGTCCATGCGGGCGTCGTGCGCTTCCGCCGGGACCTCGTCCAATACCTGGAAATCGAAAGCCAGCGCGATCTTGACACCGCTGGTCTGACCCAGCAGGCGGTCGAAGTGACCCAATCCGCGGCCCAATCGGTTTCCCGTTTCGTCGAACGCCAACCCGGGCACCAGCACGGCGTCGATTCGATCGAGCGCCGCCGGTCGTACTGCCCCGGGTTTCGGTTCTAAAATTCCGAATTTGCCCGTCACCAACTCGGTGTCAAAATCATGCAACTCGGAAGCGATGTAGCATTGCGTCGCCGTTTCAAATCGCGGCACGCCCACCTGTCGGCCCATGGCGAGCAACTGGCGGATCAGTCCCTGCGTGTCCACTTCGTTTCCCGTGGACACGTAGACCACCAACCGTGCGGCGGCGGCGAACTCCTTCAGGACTGAGAGCCGCTCCCATATGGCTGCGCTCTTCGCGCGAACGTCCGTCGCACCATGTGCGGCCAGACGTGCGCGCATCTGTTCCCGCAACGCTACTTTTTCTTGAGCAGTTGCTTCCATTTGTCCATTCGTTCGCGGACCTTGATCTCGAAGCCTTGGTCACCCGGCTCGTAATACTTGCGATGCTCGGGTAGATGGTTTTGTTCGACAACGTGTCCTTCGAAATCGTGGGCGTACTTGTACCCTTCCCCGTGGCCGAGTCGCGCCGCACCCTTGTAATGCGTGTCCTTGAGGTGCTGGGGGACTTCCAGCGTTCGTCCCCGTTCCACGTCGGCTTTGGCGCTCCAGATCCCTTTCGCGCTGGCATTCGATTTCGGCGCGGTCGCGCAATAGACCGCCGCTTCGGCCAAAGGCAACTCGCCTTCGGGCCAACCGATGAAGTCTACGGCGTGATGCGCCGCCACCGACAGAACCAGCGCCTGCGGGTCCGCCAAGCCGATGTCTTCCGCAGCCAGGATCACGATCCGTCGCGCGATGAACCGGGGGTCTTCCCCCGCAACCACCATTTTTGCCAGCCAGTACAACGCAGCGTCGGGATCGCTGCCGCGCATCGACTTGATGAATGCCGAGATCGTGTCGTAATGCTCGTCCTCGTCGCCGTCGTAGACCACGGCCTTCTTCTGGATGGATTCTTCGGCAATCTCCTTGGTGATGTGTCCCGACGGAGTGGTCAGGACGCCGATTTCCAGAGAGTTCAGTGCCTTGCGTCCGTCGCCATCGCACGCCGTGGCGAGAAAATCCAGTGCGTCGGCGTCTACCTTGACTTTCTTCCCTCCGAGGCCGCGTTCTTTGTCCGCCAACGCCCTCTTGATCAATTCCTTGATGTCCGCCGGCGCCAGCGGTGTGAGCCGGAAGATCTGCGAGCGCGACACGAGCGGCGAGTTGACATAGAAAAATGGGTTGTGCGTTGTCGCGCCTATCAGACGGATTGTCCCATTCTCCACGTCGGGCAGCAATACGTCCTGCTGTGACTTGTTGAACCGGTGAATCTCGTCAATGAACAGGATCGTCCGTTGACCCGCGTTGGCGAGACGATTGGCGGCAGTGGCAATGACGCGACGGATATCCGCGACGTTCGATTCCACGCCGCTGAGACTTTCGAACTTGCTCTTGGTGGCGTTGGCGATGACCTGCGCAAGGGAGGTCTTGCCCGTTCCCGGCGGCCCATAGAAAATGATGGAACTGATGCGGTCGGCTTTGATCGCACGCCACAGCAGCTTGCCTTCTCCGAGTATGTGGCCTTGCCCGACAAACTCCTCCAGCGTTCGCGGGCGCATTCGGGTGGCCAATGGAGCGGAAGCGTGGTCGGCAAGGCCCGCCATGGTGGCGGGCCCCTGGGATTGGCTGGAAAATAGATTGTCGGTCATGACCACCAATCTGGCCCCGTTTCTGAGCCGCGTGTGATCTGTGGCGTTGACCGTACAGGAGCTCGAACGCCCCGCGAGGTTGGGCATCAAAACGAAATACCCCGCCGTAATGCCGTCTAAACGATATCTTTGAACCCCTTACTAATAGGGGGCTCTGCCGGCTGTTTCATGCTTCCAGTGAAGGCATGCAATCCACAACCGAACACCGAGCTCCGTCAATGACGGTGTTGGCTCAAAGAAGTGTCGTTTGTTACGTACATGGCAGGGTATTTCGAAAAACTTGCCTTGGCAAAGAACATCGGCGACCACCGTCGCCCGCTTGCTTCCCTTGTAACACTTGTCCCGATCGAATTCAAGAGTATTCCAGTCACTTTTATGGTCGTCGCTTAATTACCCTGCTCATGTACATCAGCTCTCGCGGATCTCACACTTCAACGTCTGCACCAACGAACGTTTCAACTGTTCATGCGCCCCGTTGACCTCCGCATCCGTCAGCGTCCTGTCGGCCGCGCGGAACGTCAACGAGTACGCCATTGATTTCTTTCCCGTCGCTATCGAACCGCCGGTATAAATATCAAAAAGTTCGACCTTTTCCAAGACTTTATTTCGCCCCACTTCGATAGCCGCCACGATTTCGGCATGCGACACCGTGTCACTTACCACCAGGGCCATATCGCGCACCACGGCGGGGAACTTGGGCAATTCACGGAAGGTCTTTTCTCGCGTTTGCGACACCAGCAAAGCCCCCAAATCGAGTTCCACGACGTAGACCGCATCGCGCAGGTCGAGTTTCTTGGCTTGAATCGGCGTAATCTGTCGGACCTCTGCGGTGACGGGTGCCCCTAACGCGTCCCCCACCTCTTCCAGCGCGCCTTTTACATCATAATAATCCAGCTTGGCTTCCCGCGTGCCTGTCTCCCAGGAATCCGGTTGGCGCCGCCCGGTGACTGCCAGCGCGAGGCACAACGATTCCGTCCCATTCGCCGCGAACACGCGGCCGATCTCAAAAAGTTTCACATCGTACTCGTGGCGCGAGACGTTCGTGCGCAGGTTTGCCAATAAACCCGGCACGAGTGAGTGGCGTAGCGCCTGCTGGTCCGCACTCAACGGATTTTGCAGTTTCAACGCACCCTCACCCACAAGCGTCTGGTTCTGTGCCTCGTGGAATCCGAGCGCTGTCAACACCCGCCGCACTTTCGCGCGTGCGTCCCACTGCTTGTCGAATTCCGAGACGGTTGCGATCGAGGGCTGCCGTCTCGCCGGTATCTTCTCGACGCCGTAAATGCGGCACACTTCTTCGATCAGGTCGACCTCGCGTTCCAGATCCACGCGGTACGTTGGCACTTCGACTTCGCATGACCGGGCATCCGACAAGACAATTGCCAGGGAAAGGCCCGTGAAGATCTTTTTCACCGTCTCCGGCGGCACTTCGACGCCCAGCAGACGGTTGACCTGGGCATACCGGCAGCGCACGCGCCGTTTCTCGATCGGTTTCGCAAGCGTGTCGATGATCCCGGTCGCCACCTGTCCGCCAGCCAATTGTTGGATCAACTGCGCCGCGCGGTTACTTGCCCAAATGACGCCGTCGATGTCCGCACCGCGTTCGAATCGGTAGCTCGAATCGCTCGACAGACCGCACTGCTTGGAAGTCTTGCGGACGTTGGCCGGGAGGAACCAAGCGCTCTCCAGCAACACGTCCTTGGTGCCGTCGTGGATCTCGCTGTCCTTGCCGCCCATAATGCCCGCCAAGGCCACCGCGCGGTTCACGTCGGCGATAACCAGCATGTCGCCGGTCAACGCAAGCTCGGTTCCGTCGATGGCCAGGAATGTTTCGCCTTTGGCGGCGCGGCGCACCACGATGCGGTGCTCCGTCAACCGGTTGTAATCGAACGCGTGCAGAGGATGACCGCATTCGAGCAGCACGTAGTTGGTGACATCCACCACGTTATTGACCGGCCGTAACCCGACTTTCTCCAGAAGCTGTTTCAACCACGCCGGGCTGGGGCCGATTTTCACGCCGCGGATGACGCGCGCCGTGTAGCGCGGGCACAGATCGGGCGCCTCAATCGTGACCGATGTGAATTTGGCGACATCGTCCCCGGATTCATGGACGACAACATCCGGACGTTTCACCGGATTTCCCGTCAAAGCGCTGATCTCGCGCGCGATGCCGATGACGCTGAGCCAGTCGGGCCGGTTCGGCGTGACCTCGATGTCGAACACGGTGTCCGTCCCGCCGCGGGCCTCGCTAAGTGTGATGCCAACAGCGACGTCGGCGGGCAAAATCAGCAACCCGTCCTCGCCCTTCGGAAGGCCCAACTCTTCTGCTGAGCACATCATGCCTTGCGATTCCACACCGCGCAGCTTCGCCTCCTTGATCGTCATCCCGTTGGCCATGGTTACGCCGGGCAGCGCCAATGGCACTTTGTCGCCGACCTTGTAGTTCTTCGCTCCGCAGACGATCTGGCGTTCGCCGTGGCCGTCATTGACCCGGCATACCGAAAGCTTGTCGGCGTTTGGATGCTTGTCGCTGGAAAGAACCTGGCAGACGACGACCTGCTGGAGCACACCACCCCCGACGGTGGCGATGTCTTCCACTTCAATTCCCGCAAACGTCAGTTTGTCGGCCAATTCCGCTGGCGACCAATCAACGTCGACGTATTGTTTCAGCCAGTTGTAGGTGAATTTCATCTGAGCAGCACACTGTAATGGTTTGTGGCGGAGGCGTCTAGCCTTTACGCAGAATCAGCGGAGCCTGAGATAATCTTCGACGCTAAAGCCCGCGTCCTTCAGGACCGCGCGCGAAAGACCCCGTCCGAGATCGCCCGAATGCATCGGCACGACGACGGTGCGATTGGTCGCTGGATGAAACAAAACGAGGTGACTGCCTCGTTGACGATCTTCGACAAATCCCTGGCGTTTGAGGAAACGGACAGGGTCTTTGGCAGTAATGGCCGGCAGGCGCGGACTCACCTATGCAACCTCGACGAGCACCTCGGTGACCCGCGTGCGCTCCTTCGGGATTGCCTGTCCGCGCGCTTCCAACGACTCAATATACAGGTCAATGGCCTCGCGAACGTTCCGCTTCGCCTTCGCGTAGGTCTTCCCCGCGCTGTGACAACCGGGCAACGCGGGTGCCCAAGCGTGGAAGCCGTTGGGCTCATCCGGTTCGATGATGACCGTGTAGGAACGCAATTTCATTGCTCAAAGTCTACCATTCGTCCGTGAGTTCTTCAAGCGACGCCAACGCCTGTGGCGAACAGACGAAATCAACGTGCTGCTTCGGGCAATCATTAGGTGGATTCCACCAGCGCTTCTACCGTTTCAAATGTTCCAATATCTGGAGCGTACGGAAGAACGGGTTGTTTGTTGGCCTAGTCGACTTCTTCGCGAACGCACGAAGTTCGTCCACGCACTTCGTGTATTCATCGTTTACAACGAACTCCAGGCCCTCGATTTGACGTAGCTGGGAAAGCAGCTTGCCCCTCGGCACACGAGGCGACCAGAACATGAAGCGCTTTTGTTCAAAATCTCTTAGGCACGTGTCGGCATACTTCTTTGCCGCGCTGTTCTTGCTTTTGAATTTCTTAACAGTGGTGGGGTAATCGGTGATTGTCATTCCATTCAGATGGGTGGTCACCTCGCACAGATAGGCAGTCTTAGTCTTAAACTTCAAACCAACAACGTCCAACTCATTTAACCCCCCAAGTCCACCGCTAGGCAACCTTGCCCCATAGTGGACGATGTCGCATTCCATGACGACCTCCAAGTACGCCCCCACTACGTACTCACCCATTTCGACAGACATATTCAGCCCTTTGCCTTCAAAACTGCTCCAAGAACCTCACGTCGTTCTCTGTGAACAGTCGGATGTCGTTGATGGACCACGTGACCATGGTGAGGCGGTCGATGCCGCAGAGGGTTCCCGATCTCACTTCAGGCCGTAACGGCTCTTTACCTCGGCGTGTGCCAGGCGAGGTTTCCCATTGTCCCGCGCCCGCGCTTCCAATACGTCCAGGTCTTCAACCTCATTGCGGATCGCGGCCAGCCGCTCACGCTGGCCTTTGAAGCTGTGCTTCATCAGCCCACCTTGAGGGGAAGGGATTCAGCTTCCAGCGTGGTGAGGTCGAGTTTCTTGGAGGCGTGGTCAATGTCGATGCCGACAATGTTTCCTTCGGCGTCGAAGTCAACGACGAGCCCATCGGCCACTTCCTGTGAATCGGCGCTCGGCTTATGGCTGAGATCAATGTACAGCGTATCGGTTTCGGGATAATAGTGCAGCTTCATCATTTCCCTCTGACTGGCTTGAATCTACGGTCTGGAAACGCATTTAGCAAGGTTTCTCCGTCTTCCAGCGTCACGACGCGCAGATAACGCCCACCAAGCTCTGGCACTTTTCCCCAGAAACGAATGCGTCCATCCGGCTGCACTTCACACTTGAGCGGGTTCGCAACGATCTGTTCGCACCACTCCTGCTTGATATACGGTCTCTTGCGCAACACCTGCTCTGTGAAGTACGGTGTCGCCTTCATCACCCGCGCTAAAACTGCTCCAGGAACCTCACGTCGTTTTCGGTGAAGAGGCGGATGTCGTTGATGGACCACATGACCATCGCGAGACGGTCGATGCCGAAACCGAATGCCCAGCCGGTGTATTCGTCGTCGGGGTAACCGACGGCCTTGAAGACGTTCGGGTCGACCATGCCGCAGCCGGCAATCTCGATCCATTCCTTCCCGCGGGCGCGGAACTGCGGCGTCGACAAATCAATTTCGAAACTCGGCTCGGTGTACGGGAAGAAATGCGGTCGGAACCGCACTTCGGTCTCGGGCGACAGCAGTTGTTTGAAGAAGAACTCCACCGTGCCTTTGAGGTCGGCGACGGTCACGTTCTTGTCCACGTACAGGCCTTCGATCTGATGGAATGTTGGGCTGTGCGTGGCATCCAGTTCATCGCGGCGGAAGACCCGACCCGGTGCCACGATGCGGATCGGCGGTTTCTGCTTCAGCATCGTGCGAATCTGCACAGGCGACGTGTGCGTGCGCAGCAAATAGCGGCCGAGCTTTGGGTCGGGCGGCACCGCCTTGTCGTCGATGTACAGCGTGTCCTGCATGTCGCGCGCGGGATGGTTGGCGGGTGTGTTCAGTGCGTCGAAACAATGCCATTCGTCCTCGATTTCGGGTCCGTCCTCGACGGCGAATCCCATGCGGCGAAAAATCTCGACCGTGCGCTCGAAAACCTGGGTGAGCGGATGCTGGTGGCCGATGTGGTGGCGCCGGCCCGGCAATGTCACGTCGATGGCCGGCCCCGAGGACGCGGCTTTCGCTTCCAATTCCTCGCGCTTCGCTTCGATGGCTCCCGTGAGCGCAGTCTTCACCTCGTTGGCCAGCTTGCCAATGCGCGGCTTCTCGTCTCTGGGAAGTTTGCCCAATTGTTCCAAGGCGGCGGATACGACCCCGCTGCGGCCAAGGTACCGGGCCTTGAGTTGGTCAAGGGACGGAAGGTCGGCGCAAGCAGCGAGCGCGGCTTCGGCTTCGGCGCGGGCGGACTGCAATTGCTGTTCCAATTCGCTCATACGATCCATAACCCTATGGAATTGTCGCCGGATTCGCAAGCTCGCGTTCGCCAGTGGTATCAACCAATCGCATCGAGATATCCGTTGCGCGGAGGAGGTCCCTCTCGCGGGGCGTAAATTCCTCATACTGGTACGGTGTAAACTGCATCGGCTGCGCAAAGCGGAGCACGATTGCACCCCGCGGGGGAGTTTTCGCGCCATGAATACGTGCCAGGTATTGCGCGTTCAAAAGCACGTATCGTGTCGGTTGCGTGACCACTCCCAAAGGGGCAAATTCATCCTCCATCTTGGGGCAGTCAATCGTGGTCGCTTCGGAAAACGCCCCGTACTCCGCAGCGACGAGACGTCTGACGTCGCGTGGAAACCATTGCTGCAGCGGAACGCGAAAATTCCATGCCGCTTGCAGAATCAACAGGATCATTCCCATCTGGAGGATTCGTTTTCCCGCAACCGTGCGGGCCATGTCCCAAAGACGCATGCCCGTAAACGCCCCAATCAAACAAAAAAACGGAACCAATTGACGGGCCGTGCGCCCGTACACAACAAACCTGTGAAGCACCACGCTGCTGAGAATCAGCAATACATACAGGGTGCCAACCATCGCGATCCAGGTCAATCCGTAGGCGGCCATCGGTCGGCCTGTTCTCGCCGCCCAAAGAATCGATACCAATGCCGCCAGCCAAAAAATCAACAGCCCGTGTTCCGCGTACCAGAGATACGTCCACGGCGCCGACCATCCTTCCGTGTACATCTGGGGCGGCGTGATTGCAGCAAAGGACACGACTCCCTGCAAGAAAGATCGTCCGAACACCACCTCGCGACCGACGGCAAATACCCCGAGCCAAGTCACCGCCCCGATTCCGAACCACAGCAGCCGATAGCCAGCCTCTCGTACGCTGGCAACCTTCCATATGATCACTGTACCCCAGATGACGAACACAACCGCCCAGTAGCCGTAGTATGTAAAAAACGCCGCCCCGGCCAGCCAACCGCTCAACACCAGGCGCCGCCATCCGCCCTTCCGCATCCCGACCGCCAGACTTCCCAATGCCAGAGCCAGTGAAGCGTCATAGGGCAGTGTGTGTCGCGAGTAGTAGAACATCGTATTCGATCCTGCCATCAGGGCCATCGCCAGGAGCGCCTCTGCGCGATCACCCCCCGCGCGCCGAACAATCGTCCCAATCAACAGGATCGAGATTACCGATGCCAGGGAGAGAAACGCCGCGCCAAACCGTACCGTGGCTTCAAACGGCATCTCGCCGATGGAAAGTCCGGCCAGCCCGGCCCACGCCCAATGGATCGCCACTGGCACACAACCCAGGCAGGTGAAACCGGGGTGTTGGTTCCAGTCCAGGATCGGTTCGAGAGACGGTTTCCAGAGACTCTGACTGAGGCGATAGACGACGAGTCCGGACCACCAGAACCGTTTTTCATCAGGAAACCAATACTGTCCCCCGGCAAATACCAGCCACCACCGTAAGGCGATGCACACGCCAACCAACGCGACAGCCCGCCAATCCCATCGTGCCACCCGCGGCCATCGTCCATCGGTTGCCATGTGCCTGTCGGTCAACTCAGTCCCGCCTGTGCTCGCGGACGATACGCACATGTTTGTATCAAGCAAGGAAACATTTTGCGGCTTCGAGCACCTGCTCGACGGTAATCAATTTCATGCACTCCATATGAACCTTGTTGGCGCAAGAGTCCTTGAAGCACGGCGAACACAAGACGCCGGCGCGCAACACAACATGACGATCGCCGTACGGCCCGGTAAGCGCCGGATCGGTCGGCCCAAAAATCGCAACCACGGGCGTGCCTACCGCCGCCGCCAGATGCATTGGGCCACTGTCGTTGGTGACGACGACCTGGCAACGGCGATAGAGCTCCGCGAGCTGAAAGAGGTCGGTCTGGCCTACCAGATTGCGTCGTCCTTGGGCAATCTTGTCGATTTGCTCCCGTTCGGCTGCGGAACCGGTCAACACGACGCGCTCGGAGGGCAGACGGCGGATGAGTTCGGCGAACTTGTCGTTGCCCCACAGCTTTGTCGCCCAGCGCGCGGACGGGTTCACGCCAATCAGGCCCTCGGACGTCACTGAGCGCGACCCCCCGAGCGGAAATTCGACCGGGGTGGAGTCGCAGCCCAAGTGTTGCGCGGCCAGGAGATACCGGTCCACGGCATGTGCGCGCGGAACCCTGACGATCTCGTTGTAGAAAAACCTTGCACCTTCACGAGCGTCACTCAACCCGATGCGACGCGGCGCCCGGGTCGCCCAACTGATGATGCCGCTGCGCAGCAGCCCTTGCAGATCAATGGCGATATCGAAATGCCGCCCTTTGAGCGTGGCAAGGAAGTTCCGGAAATGCGGAAGTTGCGTCAGCGAACCAAAGCGCCTGCGCTCGAATGGAATGATTTCGTCAATGATTGGACAGCGTTGCAACAGGGACGTGAGCGTGTCATTCACCAACCACGAGATGTGCGCCTGGGGATATTTCCGACGGATGAGATTGACCGTCGGCAGCGCATGGACGACGTCCCCGAGCGAACTCGGTTTGATGATGAGAATCTGCATTCTGCGCGAGCTTACGATGTGTCCGCGCTTCTGTGAAGCGCCGGTTTTGGATGCTCCCGTCCCTTGCCGGGCCGGTGAGTGACATTCTACCGGCCGTGTGCTAGGCGCTCCGCAAGCGATTCGGGCAGTCCGGCGGCACGGATCTTCTTTTGGGTCATACCGATGTCGTATTCCACTCGGCGCAATTCGATAAGATTGCTCATGAGATCGAACACCACGTAGGCGGACTTGGGGTTGCGATCCCGCGGCTGGCCGACGGAGCCGACGTTGATGAAATACTTGCGGCCGACTTCGATTTTGATCTTCGAGTACAAGCCACCCTGCAACCCGCTCGGACCGCGGACAAATGCCACCGGTACGTGAGTGTGGCCGTTGAAGCACACGGGCGTGTGCTGATAATTGAAACTGGCCTGCGCGGCCAGACGGTCGAACACATACGCCCATTTTTCTGGCAAATCGAGCGTCGCGTGAACAATGGTAAACGATTCAACATGACGAACATACTTGAGGTCGCGCAGCCAATTCTTCTCTTCAGCGCTCAACTGGGTGCGGGTCCAGCGGATGGCCTCGGCCGCCATCGGATTGAACCCGGTGAGTTCGATCTCCGAAGTACAGTATTCGTCATGGTTGCCCATGATCACGGGGCACTCCAACCGACGAACCGCGTCGAGGCATTCCTTCGGATTCGGCCCGTAACCCACAATGTCGCCGAGACAGACGTAATGCGTGCATTTCTGCTCGCGCGCGTCCTTGAGAACCACGTCGAGTCCTTCCAGGTTCCCATGAATGTCGCTGAGAATCGCGTAGCGTATGGCGGCGCTGGCCATGGTTATGGTGTCGGTTGAGGAAACACGCGTTGTTGGTTGGGAATTTGCAGGTCATCTTCCAGCCGGCGAATTTCCCGTTCAATGATGTTCCACGCCTGCTCGGTCTTGGAATGATCCAGATACCACAGGTGTTTCCACTCTTCGTACGCAGCCGTGAGATCGCCACACTTTTCGAGCGCCCGCGCATACAGGCGGGGGACGAATTGCGGCGCATCGGGGAAACTCGAGGCCTTCCCGAGATATTCGGCGCTCTTGCAAAACGCATCGTTGCACGGCGGGTCGTCACAGTCCTTGCTCAGTTTCTCGAAATAAAGCCAGCCCATGGTGAAATACAGGTCGTACCGGTTCGGTATGTTCTCAATTCCACGGATGATGAATTCCCGTGCCTTTTCGTGCCATTCGCGCTCCCGCTTGATGCCCTCGGCTTTCGTTCGGTTCTTCGGGTCTGAAAACGCGCCGTAGCCAATGTTCCAGGCCATGTGCCACTGGCCCAGATCCCAAAACATGATCGATTGCGGTTGCAGGGTGACGACGACTTCGATATTGCGGAACTGTCGCAGCCATTCCTTTTTCTCCCAGAAGCCGTGGCTCTGGATCCACAAAAAATCGGCGACGATGCCACGCATCCCTGCCAGTAGCGCAATGGCGAGGTTCTGCCCGATGGCTTCGCGCAACTGGAACGTCACACGTGCCCCCCCATACTTCATCTGGAGCCGCTCGGTGCGCAGTGAGTTCTCCAACGGCAGCAAGGCAAACCCGATGCCAAAAAGTATGATGACCACGAGCAGTTTCATGCGCGCCTGCTAAATCTCCCGCTGCGAAAAGACCAGATGGGCCGCGACCACGATCACCAGGGTCCGCACCACCCCATAGGTGACAATCTGCCCAATGTGACCCCACGGAACCACTTTCCCGAGGTTGATTTCATCCGCGATGTTGAACAATCCAAAGTCCGGTATCACCGCCAACACCGCCATAAATAATCGGTGAGCACCCCACACCTCCGCCGCGCTTCCCCGCAACATTCCTGCCACAAACACCATGAGCGGCACAACGACGTTGAACACGAGCGAGGTGGAAAACGTCGACACGAGAAGCGTAACCGAAGCGATGAGGGTCGCCTTCGCCAGATCGGCGACCAACGCCTTCACCAACTCCACATCGAGCACCTCCGTTTGGACCTGCTCGATTTGCTTCTGCGCCTCCACGTGTGCGGCTGGCGACTCGCCCACGTACGTCTGGCTCAGATCCCGAATCGTCAGGTACTCCTCGATCCAGAGGATCGCGCCAAACACAATACACATCGCGGCCATGCTCAATAACAACAACAGCAGGCTGCCGCAAAACTTTCCAAGCAGAAACTCGAAACGTCGAACCGGTTTGGCGAGGATCGTGTAGATGGTTCGATTCTCCACTTCGCTCGGCAACAATTGCGCCGTACCCACGATGGCGATCAGCGTGCTGATGACCGAGATCACTCCGAGACAGGTGTCCTTAATGAACTTCATCTGCTCGCCGAAGCTGAAATGCGCGAAAAAAATCGCCGAGGCGATGAACACCAGCCCGATCAGCAAAAACAGAATGAACACCTTTTGACGAACCGCTTCGGTAAGCGTATTGACGGCGATCACACTCACCCGGTGCGCGGAAAACCCAACCCGTTCCCGGCTCGTGGATGGGGCGGCGGTGGCGGTCTCAGTCATGTTCACCTTCTCCTTGCTGATCCTTTCTCAGGGCCTCCAGGAACAACGCCTCCAACGTCGTCTGCGGATGTCCAACCGATACAATCGACGCGCCCGCGCCTCGTACCGCCTCCTCGACCCGAGCGCGGGCCGCTTCCGGCAGGTCCTGCACCGTAATGCTCAACCGTTTTTGATCGCTGATGAGCGTCTGGACGTCGCCCTCCAGGATCATCTGGCCGCGGTTCAGAACGCCGATGCGATCGCACACGTCCTGCACCTGGGCCAACAAATGTGAACTGAGCAGGACCGTCTTTCCCATGCCCTTCAACCGCAAGATGAGGTCGCGAATGTCCTTGCTGCCGATGGGATCCACACCGGCTGTCGGTTCGTCAAGCAACAGCAGTTTCGGGTCATGAATGAGCGCCTGCGCCAAGCCGATGCGTTGCAGCATACCCTTCGAGTATCCCGCCAGCCGACGGCCGCGCGCGCGCGTCAAGCCAACCAGATCCAACAATTCATCGATCCGTTTCTTTAGCGCTACGCCTCGCATGCCGCACAGTTTCCCGTAAAACTCGAGTGTCTCGCCGCCGGTCAGATAGCGGTAGAAGTACGGGTTTTCGGGAAGAAACCCGACGTGGAGCCGCGATACCACCTTGCTGCAGGGGACATCGAAAATCCATGCGTTCCCCTCGGTGGGGACCACAAGGTCAAGCACGAGCTTGAGCGTGGTGCTCTTTCCCGAACCGTTTGGGCCGAGCAACCCGTACACTTCGCCTTCCCGGACCCGCAAGTTGAGTCTTTCCAGCGCCAGCAGTTTCCCCTTCCGCCAGCCCAAATCATATTTCTTTGTCAGTTGTTCTGTTCGAATGGCATCCATCAATGTCGTATCTCGAAACCGCGGAATCCTTCCGTGGCATCGCTCCAATTCACGTCGGCATTTCGTATGTGGCTTCCGAGTTGGCTGGTCCGCAGGGCCTCGGCATAGGCCCGGACCTCTTCTTCGTCTCCCTCGACAACCAACTCCACCCGTCCATCAGGCAAATTGCGAACGTATCCCGTCACTTCATATCCGCAAGCAATTTCGCGCGCGGTGTACCGAAACCCAACCCCGTGCACTCTCCCTGTGTATAAGACCGTCGCGCGTTTCACCATACAGTCAGGCAACCAGACTATCGACAAACCGCAAACCAGTCAAGAGAACGGCTCAACTGGTAGCGGTTTGCAGCCGACCTCACAGTCGCAAAAGCGCACTTTCGTTACATTCTAGGGCTTGCATTTTGGCGTCCACCGGGTTTAGAATTGGTGTGTCACCCCGGAGGAGCGCTATGTCACTATTCGGCGGAATGTTCGGCGGCAGTCAGAAGCATCCGAATCTCGACCACCTTTCCCAGTCCATCCAGAACAATCTCGGCTTGCAGATCGGCCCACCCGGTGAAGACGTCTTGGCCGTGATCGACGCCCTGACGACCCATGACTTGTTGGATCTCCAAAACGCCCACACAGTCGAGGTCGTGCAAGACCTGCTCATGCGAAAATCGCTGCGAGCCACCGTCGATCTCCCGACGCAGACCGTGCTGCTCTCCGTCGCGGCCCGCGAGGAAATCGAAAGTGAATTGAAAACCGAACATACCGCCGTCAAGGTGCTTCATGTCGGCGGCCATCAGGGGACATCGCGAATTATCCGGTCGTTTGGCCCTGCCCCGGAGTCTGTCAAGGTGGCTCCGCCCGCTACCGTCGTGCAGGCGACAACCGCCAACAATGAAACCATTGCTGTACCACCCGCCTTCGAGCACCTCGAAGCGGCCGAACGGTTGTGTCCGGTCGTTGTCGACCTGTTCGTCAAATACGGGCAGTTGACCACCGCCGACAAGGAAGTGCTCAAGAAAATCCGCCCGACGGATTACACACTCGACGCTCGCATGGTCGCCCTCGAGCGCTGGAAGGCAGAAGTCGCCCGCCGCGCCCGCGGCATCCACGTTCGCGAAGGCGGCCCGACGACCCTGCTCAGCAGCATGGATGAATCGGCCAAGAAATCGGAGGACGCGATCTTGAGGCGGTTCGACGCCTTTGTCCATTGGATGAGCAAGCTCATCAAGGCCTTGGAGGGCAAAGGCATCAAGTTCCACGGCAAGCCTGTCTGGCTCCCGCACTAGTATCCCCCTCCATCTCTGTAGAGATGGTCGGGACGGCGGGATTTGAACCCGCGACCTCTTGGTCCCGAACCAAGCGCGCTAGCCAAACTGCGCTACGTCCCGAACCGACCATCGACTTCGACTGTCACCGCAAATTGGAACCCGCGACCTTCCCGAGCACTTTCGGAACGCGCTAACCAAATCGAAGAATCCGACGCGTGTCGGCGTTCCGTCCTTCATACAACAAGCTACTTAATCACACTTTCCGGCGCGCACGCAAGAACTCAATCACCATCGGCATGACCGACAAGATGATAATCGCCAGTTCCACGACCCCAAAATGTTCCTTCACGAACCTCAGCCCGCCAAACCAGTAACCGCCGAACAACAAAAGCGTCACCCACAGGACACCGCCGGCCACGTTATAGGCGGTAAATCTCAAATATGTCATGTGCCCCACTCCCGCCACAAACGGCGCGAACGTACGCACGATTGGCACAAACCGCGTGATAATGATCGTCTCGCCGCCATACTTCTCGTAAAACGCATGGGTCTTTTCCAGGTACTTCGGCTTGATGATCCGCGGAAACTTCGCGGCGAGCTTGTCACCGAAGAGGTGACCCACCGAATAATTCACCGTGTTACCGGCGACGGCAGCGCCGGCCAACAGGAGAAACAGCCATCCCACGCTTAACGGGCTGCCCGCCGTCGCGGCCAGCGCGCCCGCCGCAAACAACAGGGAGTCACCCGGCAGGAACGGCGTCACCACAAATCCTGTCTCGGAAAAGATGATTGCGAACAAGAGGACATATGTCCACCCCGTCCCATGGGCCTGCATGGCGTCGTTCAGATGCCTGTCCAAATGCAGGAACAGGTCGATGAGTTGGTGTAACATTTGCATAAAGGGCCGCTACGTGTACCACACCGCCGTGCCCTTGTCAGCCCCGAAAATTTGAGGGTGCAGGCCGACTCGACCGGGGTCGTTCACCAATACTTCCCCACCAATCGGAAGAAGCGCACCGTGTCGCGCCAGGGGTGAATACGGCTGGTGCGGCCAGGTTCATAGATGGTGCGAATCGGGACACTGATGATCTTGTGGCCGGCACGGCTGGCTTGGATCAACATTTCGGTCTCGGTCTCAAACCGCGCGGTGGATGGTCTCAGGTCTTTCAACACCGTGCGTCGCAGCAACCGAAAGCCGCACTGACTATCCGGTATCCGCTGGCCCGCCAACCTGCTTGTGACCCAGGAGGTAAACTGGTTGGTCCACAGCCGCACCCGCGGCATCCGCCGCACATCGCCCATGCGGCTGCCGACGACGACGTCGATGCGATCGGTTTCCGCAGCGTTCACGAACTTGTCGATCTCAGACGGGTCGTGCTGGCCGTCGGCGTCCAGTAGAACTGCCAACTCGGCATCGGAACGCCCAAAGTAGTCCAGCGCAGTGGCAATGGCCGCCCCCTTCCCGCGATTCTGCTGATGGCGGAGGACCTTCGCACCGGCCTTTTCCGCCGCCGTGACCGTTTCGTCCGTGGAGCCGTCATCAACCACCACCACTTCGTCGACGTGGCGGTGTGCGACGGCCACAACTTTGGCGACCCGTGCCGCTTCGTTATAGGCGGGGATCAACGCGATACACCGGCTACTCATGTGTGGCGGCTCGGTTCGTTTCCGAGTTTGTCGCGTCTTTCGTGGCCGTACCGAACGCCGTCGCCGTGGCCAGGGCACGGTCCACCTCGACGTCCCACAAATTGTGGAAGAGAAACCACTGTTCGCTGTGCTGCCGGATAACACGCTCCAGCGCCATGGCGATCTGACGCATGACGTCGTCGACGGTCTGCCGCGATTTGTCCGCCCAAATCGGCTCCTCCATGATGTACGCGAACGTGTCATCGGGCAACCGCACCATGAAAATCGGCAACAGGGGTGCGCCCGTCGCCAGCGCCAGTTTCGCGGGGCCATCCGGCAAGCGTGCCGGCCGCCCGAAAAACTCGACGGTGTGGTTGGACCCGGTAAAATCGCGGTCGCCGATGACAGCGACAATTTCATTGCGCCGCAACGCCGCGATGCATTCCCGGCCCGCGCGTCCGAACGGGATGGGATACAATCCACGCGACGCACGGTAGTGTCGATAAAGTTCGTCCAGTTTCTTGTCGGGCACTTGGAGTGCGACCGTGTTGAGTTTGTAACCGAGCGCCGCCAGCGCGGCAGCACCCAGTTCCCAATTGCCGAGATGCGCACTGAGGAAAATCACCCCTTTGCCATGCTCCAGCAGGTTATCGAGCACTACGGGTACGTTGCCGAAGTGCACAATCTCGTCGACGCGCTGGCGATTCAGGCGAAGGAACTTGAAAAAGTCGACGAGGTACTTGGCGAAGTTGAGGAAGTTTTCGCGGGCGAGGGAATGCAGCGCGCGGGAGGACAAAGCAACGCCACTGCCAGCCTGGATTTGACGGAGGTTGCCGATGACGCTTTCCCGTCCCCGTTTGTCGAACAGGACGTAGAGATCGGCGAGCCGACGGGCGATGCCGTAGCTCATCCGGCGCGGGAACAGTCGTGCCAGCAGTTCCGCGAATTTGAGCCAGTAGTATTTCATGCAGCGACTGCGGAATTGGCAACCAGGATCTTCAAAATTTCCTGGGCGGCATTCTCCGCGGAGCGGGGACGTCCTAGCGCGGCGGCGGCCTCACGCATGCTCCAGAGCTTCCGCGGATTGCGCAGGAATTCATCCACGAACAGCATGACGTCGTTGGCGTCCTCGGCTTCGACCGCCACGTTCTGTGAGAGCAGATAGTCCGTGTTCTTTGCTTCCTGACCGGGAATCGGGTTGATGATGATCATCGGCAGCTTTTTTACGAGCGCTTCCGCGGTCGTGATGCCACCCGGTTTCGTGATGATGATCTCGGCGATTTCCATCAACTCCTGCACGTTTTCGACGAACCCGAAAATCTTCGTGGTGTGACGCAGCTTCGGCCCCTTGCGTGCGAGTTGTTCCTGAAGTTCCTTGTTCTTGCCCGTCACGACGATCACGTCGAACGGTTGCGGCAATTTGTTGAGTTTGCGAATCACCGACTTCATGGGCCCGAGTCCGAGACTGCCGCCCATCACCAGGATTTTGGGCAGATCAGGCTTGAGACCGAGGCTTTGGATCACCGCCGCCTTGTCCACCGGCTTTTGGAACGATTCGTTTGTCGGGATGCCGAACGCGGCAACGCGCTCCGGCGGCACCCCTTGCGACACGAGTTTTTGGCGCGTGTCCTCACTGGGCGCGATATACAAATCCACGTTGGGATCGGCCCAGTAGCGGTGCGCAACAAAATCAGTTAGGACGCCGACCAGCACAGGCGTCTTATGGCCCGTCGCTCGCTTCCAGGAAGCCATCACCCCGCACGCGAACGCCTGCGTGCAGACGATGGCATCGGGGTCGAATTCGTTCAGAACACGTTGCAGTTTTCGGGAGTTGCCCCGATTGAGAAGTTCGCGAATCTTTGCCGTGCGCTCCTTGAATCCGGGGTTGTCATACATCCATTCCCAGATTTCAGGTGCGGTTTTCAAGGCCGCCAAGTAGGCCTTTAGTGTCACCTTTGACAGCACCGGGTTCGCGTGACTAAAGGAATCCAGCAACATTGTCTCGACGTGCGTATCGAGCCGGCGCATAGCCGTCTCAATGGCCATGGCCGCAGAATAATGGCCAGAGTGCTTCGTCAGATACAAGAATAGGATTCGCCTCGTCATCAGAATCGTCTGCCCAAGCATACAAAACGGCGCTTCGACAGGTCAACCAATCTATTTACCCCTTCCGATGGCGTGTCCCACGTCAAAATAATGGAGACGACAAGCCGCACGGTGCTAGGATAGAGACCATTTGCAGAGCTTGTGGACACGTGACGGATTCTTGAGACATGGCTGAACGACGACGAATCCTGTTTTTTGTCGAGGGCGAGCCGCAGCACGGGCTGTCGCCCGCCAGTCGATTGCGAGCCTACCAATACGCGCCCCTGTTCATCGCGGCGGGAATCGACTGCCAGTATCTGTCGTCCCACCCGCCGAAGTACTTCCATAGCGTCTATTGGCTGCGTTGGCTCCGGCACAATGCCCGCTGGATCTATCGGGTGATCGTCCTGTGCGGTTGGATCTTCATGTGTGTCACGCGCCTTTGGCAAATGCGTCGCGTGCGCCCACAGGACATCGTCGTGTTGCAGCGCGACTTCCTGCCCAATTCCTGGTCGTTCCTGGAAAAGCATCTCGCGCGACGCACCGGTCACCTTGTCTTTGACCTCGATGATGCCATTCTCGAACAGAATCCCCAAAAGATACGGATGATTCTCGGATGCGCTCAACGCGTGATTGTCTCCACGCCGTACCTCGCCGAGCAGGTAGCCCCTTTCAATCCAAATGTCGCCGTGATCCCGACGCCCGTCGACATCGATTCGATCCAACCCGCCCCCCAACCGCGAGAGCCAGCAGAACCGGTCATTGGCTGGATCGGCACATCCGGCAATCTGGTGTACCTGAAGTCTATCGAGGACGTCTTCCGAAAACTGGCCGCGAAGTCCCGGTTTCGGTTGCGGATCGTCTCGAACCGAATATACGCTTCCGAATATCCCAAGCTGCCTCCCGAAATAATGGAGACCATCGAATGGCGGTTGGTGGACGAGACCGCCCAGTTACAGGGGTTCGATATCGGCATCATGCCGTTGGATCCCGGCCCATGGTCCCTGGGCAAAGCGGGGTTCAAACTCCTGCAATACATGGCGGCCGGGCTTCCGGTTGTTGCCGCGCCCGTCGGTTTCAACTGCGATCTGGTCCGCCATGGCGTCAACGGCTTCCTGGCCAGTTCCGCCGAGGAGTGGGAACGATATCTGTCGCAGTTGCTGGACGACCGTGACCTGCGGCGGCGAATGGGCCAACAGGGCCGGCAACTGGTTGAAAAAGAGTTCTCGCTCCGCCCAACATCTGCCAAACTTCTCCGCGTGATCGATTCGGCATGAAAAACGGGACGATCTGCTTTGTGGTGCCGCGCATCGACCGCACCGGCGGTTACGAACGCCAGGCGTTGACGCTCGCACGCGCGTTGATCTCGCTCGGTGCGCCGCTGCGGATTCTCTCCGATCGCGCATCCACTGAATTGCAGGACCATGTCCGCACACTTCCCTCGGGATCTGTACTGAAGTTGCACCGCGTTTTCCGACAGGAGTTTCAAGAAGCTCACCACGCAGGGCCAGTGGTCGTCCATTTCCATGCGCTGTACCGCTTTTCCGCCGTGGGATTGTGGACGGCAACACGGTTGCAGTTGCCGACGCTCCTGAAATTGCCATCCAGCACCGATGTGCAAGTGCTCTTCCAGTCGCCTCGCCTGGCCTTGCGTCTGTTCCAGCCGACGTTGCAACGCGTTGATCGGTTCCTCTGCCCCAGCCACACCGTCGCCGAGGAACTTCGTCCACGCCTCCATCACCCGGAAGCCGCTACCTACCTGCCTAATGGCGTCGACAGCGTCCGCTTTTCTCCGTCCCCAAAGGAGGAGCAACGTCGCCAGCGCGACCGGCTCGGGATTCGCTTTCAACATGTCATCTTGCACGTCGGACGCCACGTGGCGCTCAAAGGCGGCGACGTCCTCATCCGGGCGTTCGCCCAGGCCAAAGCTTCGCTCCCGGTCGGCACCGGCCTCGTGTTTCTTGGTGACGGCGAACAGACCACGCCATGGAAACGCCTCGCCGACGAACTGGGCATCAGTGAAGCCGTTTTGTTTGCGCCGACGTGCAACGAGCCCGAACATTATTATCAATCCGCAGATGCCTTCACCCTGCCCTCCTTGCAGGAAGGAATGCCGAACGCCCTGCTGGAAGCCATGGCCTGCGGATTGCCCTGCGCCGCATCGGACACCGGGGGGATTCGCGATATTCTCGCCGACAGGTTTCCGGGTCAGTTGGTCGCCCCCGGCGATGTCAACGCGCTGGCATCGGCACTGGTGAAGCTGTTCCAACCCGCCGCGCTTGCGCTGGGCGTGCAGATGCGCGAACATGTCGACACGCATTTCTCCATCAACATGATCAGCCGCCGTTTGCTCGATATATATGAGGAACTGATTCGGTCGAATAGTTGATGCCATGAAAGTCCTCTTCCTGACGCAGACCGGTGAGCTTGGCCCATCGAGCCGGTACCGCGTCTATCAATTGCTGCCAGAACTCCAGAAACTCGGCGTGCAATGTGACGTGTCACCTGCCATTGACGACGCGCTCTATCGCCGCCTGTATTTGGGCTCGTCGGGAAGAACCTCGCGGGCGGCGGCTTTCTCGGCGGCGTGGCGACAACGCCGGCGCGACTTGGCTCGAATCAATGACTTCGACGTCGTGTTCGTCCAAAAAGGCGTGTTCCCCGGTCTCTATTCCGGCTTCGAGAAGAAACTCGCCGCCCGCAAACCCCTTGTGTTCGACTTCGACGACGCGATCTGGCTGCCGCGTGTCGGCGGCTCGCGGGTGTTGCAGTCGTTACATCGCGAAGCGGCCGTACAGGACGTTTTGCGGTGCGCCCGAGCCGTCATCGCGGGCAACGACTTTCTCGCGGAATACGCCTCTCGGTTCAACAAAACCGTTACCGTCGTTCCCAGTTCGATTTCAGTCGAGGACTACCCGCACGCGCCCGACTCAAATCTCGTCGGCTGGATCGGCAGCCGCACCACCCTCCCCTACCTCAAACCACTGAAACCGGCGTTCGACGCGTTGGGAATCACCCCCCGCATTATCGCCTCAGGCAATCCGGTCCAGCTCGGCTTTGACATCGAGTTTCGTCCCTGGCAATTGGAAACGGAATTGGCCGAGTTGTCGCAGCTCGGCATCGGCATCGCTCCGCTGCTGGACACGCCATGGGAACGGGGCAAGTGCGGCGTGAAGATTCTTCAATACATGGCCTGCGGCATCCCCGTCGTGGCCTCTCCTGTGGGCGTCAACTCGAAGATCGTGTTGCACGGCGTCAACGGCCTCCTGGCAACCCATATCGAGGATTGGGCTCCCGCCATTCACAGCCTGATCACGGACCCGAAATTACGCCAACGACTCGGTGCCGCCGGCCGCCAAACAGTCGAAAAACGATTCCGCGTTCAGCGCGCCGCCGAAGCGGTCAATTCCGTCCTCCGTTCCCTTGTCTGAAACGCGCGGCCCATCGGATTGGTGGGTTGCTGAAACTTTATTTCGTGCTGTTGTCGAATGAGATTCCGAGATAATGGGCGACCCATTCGACCTCAGGTTGCATATAGTCGGGACAATCTTGCCGAAGGCGACAAAGCCGTTCAACAACGACCTTACGATCAAGACTCCTGAGAATGTCTGCTGCGGCTGCGCGTCCGCGTTCTGTGCCGCCTTTACCGCCGTGCCAAGCCGCTACCTTGATGGCGTACACCAAGACACTCTCCTTGTCCGATTCGCTCAAGAGACGTTCTTTCGCCGCAGACAGCTGCACAGGACTCACGTCGGAATGATAGTGACCCGCCGCTTCCAACTTTTTGGCATCGGCGATGATGTCAGGGGAGACCAGTTTGCCCGCTTCGGCGCGGAGGTAGCGAAAGGCTCTCTCGTAAACCCAGATATTTCCGGGTCGTTCGTAAATCTTCGTGATCAGTGGACTGAAATCTTTCCAGCCTTGCTTCTCCGTAAGCTCAATCGCATCGATGGTCCAGGCTATCGCATTGGCATCAAAACCAGAATAACCCCGTTCCGCTAAGAGCGTGTTTGAAAAAGTGAGTTTGGGCTTCCGGTAGCGCATGGGATTTGGTTCAGGCTTGGGATGCAAACGCCCAAGAGTTACCCGACCGATTTGACCGAAACACAATGGCAGCAGATCGAA